>OGZB01000012.1_pt1 | contig 87709 bp, 78 predicted proteins | sample 1576691 | NCBI WGS metagenome assembly OGZB01 (sample SAMEA3541479, study PRJEB24748) | human gut metagenome | biome: human gut; feature: human-associated habitat; material: faeces | place: China | collected 2012
GGGGGGGGGTAATAACAAATTATAAGAATAAGATGAAACATATATATCTTATATAAGATAATCGCTTAAATAATTAAAATAGTATTAATAATGTATATACATTTGAATTTGACGCTAAAAAAATGACGTAGTATAGTTAAAGTTAAAGAGAATAATTACTTATAAATATGTAGAATACATCGCATGATTATAGAGTTGCAGGAGTGATTGTCATGAATAAGTTGAAAACAATCGCATCGGCAATAGCTTTAACGATGGCTTTTTTTAGTTCTGCTACTGCAAAAGTATCGCAGGATGCAGATATTGCGACGACAAGTGTCTCTGAAATGGCTTGTCAATATATGCAGCAGCTTGTCGATTTAGGGCTAGTCCAGTTGCCGGCAGGGTGTCGTGATGTCCGGAGTAGTCATTTTACGCGGGATGAAATGGCTGATTTGACCTTACAAGCTATGAGCCGTCTGGGCATGGATGCATACGGTAATATCAACGGGACTAGGACCGTACATCGGGCTGGTATTCGGGAGACCTTGGCTTTGCGGAGCGAGTTATATAAAGATTTACAAAATAAGGGCATGATTGATGACCCGACCTTGCTCACTGATTTATCTCCTTCATCGGAAGCCAGTGATGAAAAGAAAGATGAAGAACGGAAATATAGAATTAGTGGTGAACTCCGTTATAACTATGTTAAACACAGTGGCAATGATAAATGGAACTGGCGAGATAGTGAACTTCGCAGCCGGATATATGCAGAAGGCCGCATCAACGATAATTGGCATGTTTTCGGCATGATTGAAAGTACGAAACATTTCCTTGACCATGACCATGGGGAAAAAGACGACGTTATCAACGATAAACGACTGTATGTCCGGGGAATGATCAATAACGCTGCCATTACAGCCGGACGTTATGGTTACATGTTAGGCGAAGGGAATATCTTTGACTCGTCTATCGATGGCCTGACCGTCAACTGGGGCGATTCACCTGAATATGAAGCAACGGTGGGCAAAACCAAGGCTAAAGGCGGTATTGCCAGCGCTAGTGTCAGAAAAACTGAGGATAAGGCTGACTATGGGGCTGGAATCCATCACTTCGATGCTGATGATTGGGGGACGAAGACGGAAACTATCTGGAACGCCTATTATAACTATCATTTTACTAAGCACTTCCTGTTAGGCGGTATGTATCTGGGGACGAGCCACGGCGACGAAGATGGCCGCCATAATGGTTTTGTCGCTAAAGCTGTCTGGGGGAATATCCAGAGTTGGGAACCTGGGTCGAATGAATTTGATGTCCGCTATTATTATCAGCCTAAAGGAACCTATGTCATTCATACTATGACGGGGCTGGCAGATTATATGGATGGATTCCGAGGATTCAATGCCGCTTATCATCATACGTTGCTTCCGAATCTGGTATTGACACTGGAATATTACCGGTTACGCGAATTGACAACAGGGGACAAGGGCAATACGGTCTGGGGAGACTTGACTTATTACTTCTAATCTGATGCATAGAGGTGGGAAACAATGAATATGCGGGAGAAATTACAGCAGGGAAAGGTGCTAGCTGTCGTTGGCTTAGGTTATGTTGGCCTGCCTTTAGCCCTGGCTTTTGCCAAAAAGGTACAGACCATTGGCTTTGACATCAATGAGAAAAAATTAAATTGCTATCGCCATGGCATCGATCCGACCGGTGAAGCCGGAAATGAAGCCGTACAGCAGACGATGCTGGAATTCACGGCAGATCCGGCAGCCCTGGAACAGGCGACCTTCATCATTGTCGCCGTACCGACGCCGATTACGGAAGATGATATGCCCGATTTGACGGCTGTGAAATCAGCCAGCCGCATTGTCGGCAAGCATCTCCGTCCCGGGACCATCGTCTGTTACGAATCGACAGTCTATCCCGGCGTCACCCGCCGCATCTGTGCGCCTATCCTGGAAGAAGCGTCGGGCCTGGTCTGTGGCAAAGATTTCAAAGTTGCCTATTCACCGGAACGCATCAATCCCGGCGATAAGGTCCACCGCCTGCAAAATATCTGTAAAATCGTGTCGGCGACGGACGAAGCGGCTCTGGAAGATGTAGCTCAGGTCTATGGCATGGTCATCGAAGCCGAGGTATATAAGGCACCGACTTTGGAAGTCGCTGAAGCGGCCAAGCTCATCGAAAATGCCCAGCGCGACGTCAATATCGCATTCATGAACGAAGTAGCCCGCGCTTTCCATCATATGAATATCGATACGAAAGAAGTCATCAAGGCCATGAATACCAAGTGGAACGCATTGCATTTCACGCCGGGCCTGGTCGGCGGCCACTGTATCAGCGTCGACCCGTATTACTTCATCTATGAAGCCCGCCGTTCCGGCTATATTACGCACCTGGCCGCAGCCAGCCGCCTGGTCAATGACAGCATGGCTGAATTCGTGGCTACGTCGACGATTCGCGAAATGATTCGGGCCGATTTGCGGGTCCATCACTCCAGAGTGTACCTGTTAGGATTAACTTTTAAAGAGAACTGTCCGGATACGCGCAATTCCAAGGCCTTCCAGATTGCTCGGAGCTTGCTGAAATATGAAGTCGACCTGGCGCTAGTTGATCCATGGCTGCAAAAGGATACGGTACCTGACGATTTACAATCTTATGTCGTACCTGTCGAAGCTATTCACGAGGCGGATACACTGGTCATTGCCGTCCAGCATAAGGTATTCCAGGATTTTTCGCTGAATCAGCTGTCTCATTTTTATAAGGCAGATCAGCATCCGAAAGTACTTATCGACGTCAAAGGTATTTATGAACGCCCTGTCATGGAAGCGGCAGGATTCTTATATTGGAGCTTGTGATATGCATTTACGAAAGCATTTACTTTATATCTGCGCCGGTATAATCGTATTGGGGCTCGTTTATTTCTTTGCCCTGTCGGATATATTCCACCCCAAGCAGATTGCCTCTTATGAGAATTTCACCGATATCAGCGAAGAATATGATGCGACTGATGAAATAGAGGCGGCTGCCCAGCAATATGCTGATTCTACGGAGCAGGCCGTTGTCATCCATGGTCGCTCCGGAGACAGTCAGCAGGTCATTTACTTGACCTTTGATGGCATGGAGAGTCGCGGCAATATGGAGGGGATTTTAAAGGCTTTGAAGAAACGGGGCTGGCATGCTTCGTTTTTCCTGGAAGGGGCCAATGCGGCTCATGAACAGGTCATCACTGAGAAATTAGCGAATGAAGACCAATTGATTGGTAATTATAGTTTTGTCGGTATTACCAAGGCAGAACGTTTGGAAACAGACCGTTTACTGGAACAGTTTTGTAAGACACAAAAGGTCTTAGCCCTGACAGCCGGGAATCCAGCAGCTTATTTTAAACTTCCCGAAACACGTTATCTGCCGGCTTTGCTACGGGCAGCCAAAGCCAGTGGTCTTGATTATGCCGTCCAGAGTGATATCGTTATGAAAGAAAATGAATTGACCCGGCCCGGTGGCGTCGAACAACTTATGGCACAAGTCAAGCCCGGCATGATTATATCTATTCGGCTGGACCACCCGGTACCGATTATTTTCTATGAAAAGAAAGAAGCTGATGTACCAGCTATCGACATGAAACCGACGATTAAAGATAATGTGGCTGCGTCGGCCGAAGGAGTTTCTATCGTGGAAGCCGTTCAGAACTTATGCGAAGCCTTGGCATCGCAGGGGTATACGGTAGAACCGGTTAGCAAACTGACAGGGCCTTTGAATCATAGCCAGGAAGGAGGCAGCGGAAATGAATCGTAAATACCGCCGTCAGGCAGCCATGCTGGCCGCTGCCTTTTTGCTGCAAGGAGCCATCAGTTTTGGCAGTGTACCGATAGCTTGGGCTGTCGATTTGTCCAAGGAAGAAGCGGCTGTCCGCCAGGCTGAAGATGACTTGCTCATGGCCCAGAATAATTTGATTTTGGCACAACGCGCTTTGATTGCCAAGCAGCGGCAGGCCTTGGCAGCTTATGAAGGGCTGCCGTATCCGCAATCAGCTGTCAGTCCATCAACGGCAGCGGCGGTCCGGCAGTCTACATCGGGTAGAAAGCAAGCTTTGCCGCCAGCTTATCATCCGATAGCCTCAGAGCTTGTTGAAAATACAGTCGATGAGGAACGCATTGTGCGGCAGACGGCACCCGTCATCCGGCCTGTCGAGTTGCCTATCGATGAAACGGTCGTCCCCCAGCCTTTAAAGCCGGCTATCCTGCCGTCTGAAAAAGGCGTTGAAAATCCTTTGAAGCCGGCTCAGGTCAAAATGCCGAAAGCCGTCAGTCAGGCTGATATCCAAAAACTCATTAAGGATAATGAAGGCCGCCTGGCTAAAGATGAAAGCGATATCTATACGACAGAAGCGGCGGTTCCCTTTACCTTTACGGGATTTTCCCGCCGCGAGTCCGTCGATGCCGTTCTCGATGCCCTGCGGGAAGTACAGGGGAGGGCTACCTTCTTTGTTACGGAAGGCGAAATGCGTAAGAATGAAGCAGCTGTCCGCGATGTCCTTCGAGATGGGCAGGAACTGGCCCTTTGCATCTATCCGAAGCCGACGGAATCCGTTGCGGATATCTGTGCCGACATCCTTCGTGGCAAGAATTTGCTGAAGACGAAGTATGGCGTCGATACGCAGCTGGTCAAGCAGTTTTCCGGCGTCGTCCGCAAGGAAACGCAGGAAGCTGTAGCGGCTACAGGAAATCGTCTTATCGGAGCCCGCATCAACGCGGTCCAGAGCCGTCATAAAGACTATCCGTCAGCTGAAAAAATCTTGCCGGAAATCTTTAATGCAGGGATTCCGTCAGCTACTCGAGGCGGAATCATCAATATCCGCATGGACTGGTATACTAAGCCCGATTTAGCGGCAGAACTCTTCCTATATATTAAGCGCAAGAAAGTCGATAATATTGCCTATACCGCTTTTGGCGATGTCAGCGGCGTCAATCCGGCCAATGATTCGGCCTATGCCCTGCGTTCTGTCGGCGATATCCTGTCGGATAAGGCTCATCTTTGGACGTATCCCGTCCCGACGGTTGATTATTTACCGCAATTACAGCGCCATCCTTTAATTACGCCGAATATCAGCCACGAAGCCTTAGTCGATATACTGGCGAAACGGTATATCGGCGAGCACACAGTCAAAGAAGACCGCACTGTCGGTTTTGAAGCTAAGGATTTCGAGAAACTCGATTTGACAGGGAATATCAAGACCGATGAGCCGGTCATTTTCCTGACTTTTGATGACTGGGGCTATGACAATTCTATTAATAAATTACTCTATGTCCTGCGCAAACATAATGTGCCGGCGACGTTCTTTGTTTTGACCCATAATATGCCGGATAATCCGAACCTGTTGCGGGCGATTGCCATGGAAGGCCATGATATTGGCAGTCATACCAATCTCCATAAGCCTATGTCAACGGAAAATGAACATAAAAAGCAAGTACCGACAGAAAGTTACGAAGAGTATTACCAAGATGTCAACACGTCGTATAAGCGGCTGGAAACGGTTCTTGGTGATTTACAGTGGCAGGATGGCTATCCGGTCCTGACTAAGATGCTTCGGCCGCCGACGCTGGCTATCAGTGAAATGGGGACGCGGGTCATTTTGGAAAATGGTTTTGAATACATCGTCAACGGACATACTTCGACGGAAGACTATGATGCACCGGATTTGGAAACGGAAATCAAGCGTATCCGCGATGGCCTCTATTATCGTGGAAAAGTCCGTAAAGGAGCCATTTTTGTCATGCATATGACAGCGACAGCTAAATATACAGCAACAGCCTTGGATGTTATCCTGACGGAAAACGAAAAGAAAGCCGATGGGGATCCGACGAAGTTCCGCGTTGGCCAGTTATCGCAGTACCTGAATGGGGACTACTCACAGGCCAAGACGGAAAAACAACTTCGTGAACAGCGAAGGAGAATTAAGTGGTGGTCATGATGTTGAAGGGAAAGAAACAAGTAAAACCCAAAGAAAAACTAGAAGACGTCCTCATGAAGGAACGGCCCGACCGGCGGCTCCTGCCCCATGTACCGGGCCGCCAGCGCAGCGGCCATAGCCGTCGGGCCCTGCCTGATGAAGAAGTCGCTAAGTATGGGTATCTGAAATTTGCCAATGGTGAAGACGCCAATGCCCGTTATCTCGTCGACTACGACGTCCATATTACGACGGGCAATCTGGGGCTGGGCCATACCTGCAAAGGGAAGGCTCAGGATTTGTCGGTCACCGGTATGGGTTTGACCGTCGATGCCGATGATGCCCGGGCCATTGTCAATAGTGGCAGTCTGACTTTGTCCTTTGAAATCAAGCCGGGGACCATGCCCGAAGGTCTGGAAATGAAGGTCAAGACCCAGGCCAAGTGTGTCCGCCCATCTAAAGACGACTTGGAACAGCAATTGGCTGAACAGGCCAGCCGGGGAGAAAGCAAACCTGTTTTTCTTGGTGTCCAGTTTAACGAAAATTTACTGGAATATTCCCGACGTCATAGTTCGCGTTTTGCCGTGCCCTTTGTCTCCTTCCTTCTCTTCGTCATCTGTCTGTGCATCGTTCTCATGCGTACGGAAAGTGTCGTCTACTTTAAATTCAACAAGTATTTATATCTCTACAGTATCATTGCCAGTACCTTTTTGCTTATTAAGTATATTTTTGGCGCCCTTTACCGGCCCGTCAAGATTGACGCCAACTATACGCCAGGCGTCACTATCCTCGTGCCCTGTTTCAATGAAGAGACGTGGATACGGCGGACGATTTTAAACGCCATGGACCAGTTCTATCCGCCGGACAAATTGGAAGTCATTGTCATCGACGACTGTTCGACGGACCATTCTGTCGAGCGCATCCGCGAGACTATCGAGGAAATCCAGACTAAGGAAGGGCCGGAAACGGCAGAGCGCATCCATTATATCGTCCAGCCCGTCAATCAGGGGAAGCGGGAAGCCCTGGTCGCCGGAGCCAAAGAGGCCAAGCACGAGCTGGTCTTATTCGTCGACTCCGACAGTTTCCTCAATCCCTATGCCATCCGTAATATCGTCCAGCCTTTCAAGGACGCCCGCTGCGGCGGCGTATCGGGCCGGACGGACGTAGCCAATACGTACACCAACTCCCTGACCAAGATGCAGTCTGTCCGCTATTATATCGCCTTCCGCATCATGAAAGCTGCCGAAGGGCTCTTCGACGCTGTCACCTGTCTGTCTGGTCCTTTGTCGTGTTACCGCAAGGACCTGGTCTTGCGCTATGCTGATGACTGGCTGAATCAGCGCTTTTTAGGCCATAAGGCGACATTCGGTGACGACCGGGCCATGACCAACTTCATTTTGCGCCACCACCGGACGGATTACCAGGATACGGCCATCTGCTATACCATCGTGCCCAATGACTACGATGTCTTCCTCAAGCAACAGATGCGCTGGAAGCGGAGTTGGCTCCGGGAATCGCTGGTCGCCAGTACCTTCATGTGGAGAAAAGAACCGTTCATGTCGGTCATGTTCTATATGGGCGTCTTAGTACCTATCATCGCGCCTTTCATCGTCTGCTATAACCTCATTTACATCCCCATCATGCACCGCGTCTTTCCGTTTACCTTTATCTTTGGCATGTTCCTCATGGCCGGTCTCATGAGTGCCTGCCAGCTTTTCCTGCGGCGCAGTACGACCTGGCTCTATGGTATCTGGTTCTGCCTCTATTATGAAATGGTCCTCTTGTGGCAGATGCCTATTGCCTGGTTCACTTTCTGGAAGTCGACGTGGGGCACGCGCATGACGCCGGCTGACGTGGCCGAAGCAGCTAAAAAGGCTGGCAAAAAAGCGGTCTCTCAGGAAGCAGCTCCTGTATTAGAGCCTGAATCGGCATCGCTATTAGGGCCTAAACCTGAAGACATGAGTCAGGCAAAGCCTGAGACAACGACGGCAACACCTGAACCGTCAGCACATCAATCCGTAGTTGAACCATCGGTCAACTCTGCCCCGGCACCAGCAAAGGAAAACGTTCCGGCATCAGAACCTGTACGGAAAGCAAAGCTGAAAGGCAAGGGAAAACCGAAAGTGATGACGGATTTTGGCATGCCTATGGCAAGTTTTGTCCCACAAAGCAAACAGAAATTTCCTGTTGAGGACTTGCAACAGCAACTGGCTTCTTTGCAACAGCTTGTGCGCCAGCAGCAGGCGGAAATCGCTGCTCAGCAGCAGCGGTTTGAAGTCCAGCAGCAAGAATTGAACCGCCAGAAAATCGCGGCTGTGCGGCGGGAAGCTGAAGATGCACGCCGCCAGGCTGAAAGTGCCATGCGGCAGGCCGATATCTTGAAAGAGCAGGCAGAACTCCTGGAAAAATTAGAAAAGCAGCGGAAGGGGGACGATGATCATGCTGTCTGATGAAGACGTTACGGCCCGCATCGACCATTACAAACGGATTCGGTTCATCGCCGAAGGCCTCTTTCTCGTGGCTGTATTAGCCATTATCATCGATGCTTTGTTTGTTTTTTCTACGTATCAACCCTATACGGCGGCTGATGTGTCCGATGATACAGATCATGGTTTCGTTGCCTTATCTTATTTTGGTGTCGACCGGACGGGAACACATGATTTGATTGGTGCCGATTTGCTCGATGAACATCTGGCGGCGCTCCATAAGAATGGCTATGTGACGGTCACTGGTAAGGATGTGCAGAACTATTATCATCAAGGGACTCCCCTGCCGAAACATGCACTTTTCCTCAATTTTGAAGATGGCCGCCGCGATACGGCTGTCTTTGCTGAAAAAATGTTGGAGAAATATAATTATCATGCTATGATGTCGACGTATGCTGACAATCTGAAAGGCGACGACAGCAAATTCCTTCGCCCGAAAGAACTAACAGACTTGACCCAGCATGGTTACTGGGAGATGGGGACTAATGGCTATCGCCTGTATTATATCAATGTCTTCGACCGCTGGCATCATTATCTGGGAAACATGAATCCCGTCGTCTATGCTCATTTGACCAGTGTCTTAGGCCGTGACTATAATCACTATCTCATGGATTACATCCGCGATGACAAAGATTTTCCTGTCGAAACGTATCAGGTCATGAAAGACCGTATCAGTGACGATTATACCATGCTCCGGGATACGTATACCGAGGATTTCGGCTATGTACCGGAAACGAATATCCTCATGCATGCCAATACGGGACGCTTTGGCAATCATGAAGACGTGAGCCGCGTCAATGAATCGTGGATTCGCAAACTCTTCAAGATGAATTTCAACCGCGAAGGCGACAGTCACAACGACCGTCAGAGCAGTATCTATGACCTGACGCGCATGGAACCGAGGGCTTACTGGCCCGTCAATCACCTGCTCATGCGCATCCGTGACGATGGTGTCGATGATATCCAGTTTGAGAAGGGGGACTCAGAACAATATGACCAGTGGAACGTCCTAGAAGGGGCAGCGCAGTTCAAAGATGAAAAAGTTATCTTGACGACCGAAGGTCTTGGCCAGGGCATCATGGAACTCAAAGATAGTGACCATTTCCGCGATATCCATGTCACAGCTGACTGGCAGGGAAATCAGTACGGGACGCAGAAAATCATGCTTCGTGCCAATAAAGTACTGGACAGCTATGTCGTCGTCGCATTGGTAAATAATAACTTGGTTGTCGGCGAGTGTAACCAGGGGAGTTATCAAGAATTGCAGAAAATCGACTTGCAGCTCTTCGATGGACAGAACTATTTATCCGAAGATGAGGACAAGAAAGCCGTTGCTGAAACGGAACGGGAAGTCCTGGCCCGCTATGCGCCTAATACGACAATGGCTCAAAAGCAAATCAATAATTTGCAAGAAGAGGAAAATCGGGAAGCGCGCAGCGTTGATGAAGGTTCGCCCGAATATCGGCCGACACTGAGCTATCATAAACGGGGAAATCGGAAAGTCGATATCGAACTGCACGATGATTTGTTGTCCGTTACTATTGATGGCCGGCCGGCTGTGGTCAATGAAACAGTTCAGCGAACCGACGAAGGCAGTCTAGTATTAGCTGCTCGCTGGCCTGGCTATGGCTACAGCCAGACGAATTTGGCCGATGACATTTATGATGGTGTTTTTGCAGGACTGAAGGTTACAGAATGGAATCCGCAGGATGATAGCCAGGTACTTTATGACGTTCATTATCATGGTTGGAATAAGCTGAAATACAAAGTTCATATTTGGTGGCGAAAGGTTTTGGATTGGGCTTTAAGTCATTTTTAAGAGTATAGGAGGAAGTATGCGAAAAATCATAAAAATTCTCTCCGGCGCCGTCGCAGCCGGTGTCATCCTGCTCATTGCCGGTGCGGTATCGCTCATGGTGCCGTCGACGTCGGCAGCCAAGCAGCGGCCTCAGCCGTCCTTTGACAGTAACGCCTGGGTAGCTTATTGGGATTACAGCCGGGGCCTGAAAGAAGCCAAGGCCGTCAGTAGCCAGCTCAATTCGGTCAGTTATTTCGGCGGTGCCCTCGATAGTCAGGGGAAAGTCATCGTCCTGGGGCCGGCTGGCGATTTCATCACGGAAAAACTGCCCCGTTATAAAGTGACGGTCAAGAAGTACCTGACCGTCGTCAATGATGTCTATGACGATCCGCAGGACCCGAAGAGTCAGACTAAGGTCAAGGATACGGCGGTCCTGGAAAATCTCTTGGCGACGAAGGAGTCGCGGCAGGCCCATATTGACGACCTCTTCGGGACGATGAAGAAGTACGGTTATGATGGCCTGGAAATCGACTACGAACAGGTCTGGAAGAATCCTCTCGTGGCTTTCCGTTACGTGAAGTTCATCCAGGAAATCGCGGCAGCTGCTGACGAACAGCAGATTCCCTTGCGTATTATTTTTGAACCGTCTGTCCCGGCGAACAAGCTCATTTTCCCGGAAGGTCCGGAATACGTCATCATGAGCTATAACTTATACGGCATGCATACGAAGGAGGCTGGCCCCAAGGCGGACAAGGCCTTCATCGATACCATCCTGGGACGGGTGGACCGTCTGCCCCGGCCGCATAGCATCGCCTTTGCCACGGGCGGCTGTATCTGGGAAGTAAACCAGTCTCCGCGCATGGTGACCGAAGAGGAAGCCCGTGACCTGGCCAAATCCCTCCGCGCTGAAGTACGGCGCGACGGAGCCAGCCAGACATTGCAGTTTGAAGGGTGCCGTGCCGATGGGACGGCCGTCACCGGCTGGTATGCCGACAGCGAGACCCTCAAGGCCTGGAAGCAACAGGCCCTGGAACACGGCGTCGATGGCATTTCCCTGTGGCGTTTCGGCGGCAATGACCATATCAAGGCCTATTATGCCGGCTTAATGCCGTAAAATAGTTGCGACATTGTATGTTATTTGTTGACATAACTTTCTGCCAGGTATATAATACTTGATGTAAATAGTAAACATTGAATTTGGCAAACCCGGGGAAACCCGGCGACGCAAAGCTATAGGGCCTTTACTGGCAGCCAGTTGCATCTCTCTTTTTTGTGTGAAAATGAAGAATCCAATAGAGAACGACGGCCGCTGTACAGCCAGTATGGGGCCGTCTTTTTTTGTGTATCAGACAGGAGGATTCCATGCACTGCAATTTGCAAACGATGACTATTATTAAGACGTTACAGGAAGCGGTTCGGCAGGCCATGACGAAGGATGATCCCGATGAAGTTCTCATGGCTTTTATTTCCCGCATCGGCGCTTTTCTGGGAGCTGAAAAGGCCTTCCTCTTCGATGATACACCGATTCATTTCTATTGTTGGACTGCCGGAGGCATGGCTTATGATACGAAGCGGATCATCCAGAAAGACGCCCGGAAGAGGCTGCGGAGCTGGTTCAAGGCGATGGCCCGGCAAGGGGACCCGGTTCTCATTGCGGATACAGCGTCCTGTCCGGACCTGGCCCCAGCTATGAAGAAAAGTATGCGCAGTTCCTCTATCCACAGTTTGGCGGCGATTGGGATTTCCATGCCCGGCAACCGGGTAGGTGCCCTCAGTCTGGAAAATATCCCGCCTGATGCCATGGGACGGGCCGATGAATTACTCCGCTTGACGGGCAGCTTTATCTTGATGCTGCTCAGGAACCGCGACCATATCTATCAGCTGCGCAACAACCGCTTCATCGACCAGATGACGGGCGTGTCCAACCGCAATGCCTTGGATGCCTATCAGCAGCACATCAATAGCCAAGTCAGTATGGGCGTCCTCTTTGCCGACATCAATAACCTCAAAGAAACGAATGATAAGCAGGGCCATGCCAGCGGCGACCGTCTCATCTGTGATACGGCTTTGGTTCTCCTCAAACAACGGCAGGGCGGTGAAGTCTTCCGCATCGGCGGCGACGAGTTCGTCATCATCTGGCAGCATATAGAAGAACAGAAATTCTACCGGGTCTGCTGTCAGATACGCCGTAAATTTTCGGTCCAGGGACTGAATATCGCCTTGGGGCAGCATTGGGTACCCGAAGCCGGCGAAAGTATAGCGCCCATCCTGCAGGCCGCCGACAAACACATGTATGAAGAAAAACGGCGCTATCATGAACGGCAGGGGATTAGAGATTAACAGTCGGCTGTCAGCGGCTAGCCACGAGCCACGAGCCACGAGCCACGAGCCACGAGCCACGAGCCACGAGCCACGAGCCCTTGCGGCCCGCCCTTTTTTGCTGGTATAATAAACTTGATGGACTATGCATAAAATTTATTTTTTGCCCTGCAAAGGAGGGTTTTTTATGAATATTGCGCAATATACGAAAGCGGCCTCTCTGGAAGAAGCGTGGGAGCTTAACCAGAAACGGTCCGCTGTCGTCCTCGGCGGCGGCTGCTGGCTCCGCTTGTCGCCGCAGCGGCGCATTGCCCAGGCTATCGACTTGTCGGCGCTGGGGCTGGACCAGATCGAAGAAGGGGAGGACTCTTTCCGCCTGGGTGCTATGGTCACGTTAGGGCAGCTCGAAGGCCACGACGGGCTGGCCGCTTTTACTCAGGGCGCCATGAAGGAAGCGGTCCGCCATATCGTCGGGACCCAGTTCCGCAATATGGCGACCGTCGGCGGCAGTATCAGCGGGCGCTTCGGCTTTTCCGACATCTGGACGCTGTTCCTGGCCCTGGATGCCCAGGTCGAATTGTACAAGGGCGGCATCGTCAGCCTGGCCGATTTCGGTCAGACCGGGCCGGGGAAAGACATCGTGACTCACATCATCATTCCGAAAAAGGCCTGCCAGACGGCGTATGATTCGCTGCGCCTCAATGAAACGGACTTCCCTGTCATCGCCGTGGCCGTATCGGCTGACGCAGAAAACGTGCGCTGTGCCATCGGCGCCCGCCCGGCCCGGGCAGAAGTCGTCCGTCTGCCGGCAGCTGATGTGCGCCGCCAGGGCTTGGAAGGGGCTGCCAAACAAATTGCCCATTCCATGACTTATGAAAGCAATATGCGCGGTTCCGCCGATTACCGCCAGGATATGGCTGTCGTCCTCTGTCGGCGCTTATTGGCAAACGTTCTGGGAGGTGACCAGTGATGACCATTACGTATTGGCTGAATGGCAAGAAGGCGACGGCTGACGTCGCGCCGGGCCTGATGCTCTATGATTTTCTCCGCAGCCAGGGCTGTTACAGCGTCAAATGCGGCTGTGAAACGACGAACTGCGGCCTCTGTACGGTCTGGGTCGACGATGTGCCTATGTTGTCGTGTGCCCTGCTGGCTGTCCGCATTGACGGCCGCCATGTGACGACCCTCGAAGGTTTGCAGGATGAAGCCCAAGAATTCGCTTTCTATATGGGCCGCGAAGGCGCCGACCAGTGCGGCTTCTGCAACCCCGGTTTCGTCATGAACGTCCTGGCCATGGTCCGCAAGCTGGATGCGCTGACAGAAGAGGAAATCAAGGAATTCCTGTCAGGCAATCTCTGCCGCTGCACGGGCTACATGAGCCATATGCGGGCTATCAAGGCCTATTTCAAAGCCAAGGGGAAGGAGGTCCGGGCATAATGGAATACAAAGCTATCAATCACGTTGTCGCCAAGAAGGATTCTCAGGCCCTGGTCACGGGCCAGCCGGTCTATACGGATGATCTGCGGCCCAAGGACTGTCTCATCGTCAAGGCCCTGCGCAGTCCCCATGCCAGAGCCATTGTCAAGAAGGTGAATAAGAGCGCTGCCGAAAAGGTGCCGGGCATCGTCTGCATCGTCACGGCTGAAGACGTGCCTCAGTCGCGTTTCACCATTGCCGGTCAGACCTATCCGGAACTGAGCCCGTATGACCGCCTCATCCTGGATAAGCAGATCCGCTTCGTCGGCGATCCCGTCGCTCTCGTCGCCGGTACGAATGAAGACGCCGTCGACAAGGCCCTCCGCGTCCTCCGCGTTGAATACGAAGTCCAGGAACCGCTCCTCGATTTCACCAAAGCTCTGGACAACGATATCGTCGTCCATCCCGAAGACAACTGGAAGCCCCTCGTCGATGTCGGCGGCGACAACAAGCGCAATCTCGTCGCCCAGGCCTGTGACGAACACGGCGACGTCGATGCCGTCCTGGCTTCGTCGGACGTCGTCATCGACAGGACCTATCATACGCGTCAGAATCAGCAGGGCGCTATGGAAACGTTCCGGGCCTATGCCTATAAGGACGCCTTCGGCCGCCTGACCATCGTCAGCTCGACGCAGGTCCCGTTCCACGTCCGCCGCGTCGTCGCCAACGCCCTGGAAATCCCGAAATCGAAGATCCGCGTCATCAAGCCGCGTATCGGCGGCGGTTTTGGCTCCAAGCAGACTGTCGTCATGGAAGTCTACCCTGCTTATATCGCCTGGCTGACGGGCAAGCCGGCGTATATGATCTACAGTCGGGAAGAATCCATGACCGTATCGACGCCGCGTCATGAATCGCAGATCCGCGTCGTCCTCGGCGCCAGCAAAGACGGCCATATCCGCGGCATTTTCCTCGATTCCCTGTGGAATGCCGGCGCTTATGGCGAACACACGCCGACGACGGTCACCTTGTCAGGCCATAAGTCGATTCCTTTATACAATGCAGCCGAAGCCTTCCGCTTCAGCTATACCTGCGTCTATACCAATACCATTGCGGCCGGCGCTTATCGCGGTTACGGTGCGACTCAGGGGCTGTTCGCCCTGGAAACGGCCGTCAACGAACTGGCTGCGGCTCTGCACATGAGCCCTGTCGCCCTGCGCCTGAAGAACATGGTCCGCCAGGGGCAGGTCCTGCCGGCCTATTTCAATGAAACGGCCTTGAGCTGTACGCTGGATAAATGCCTGGAACGGGTCGTCCAGATGTCGGGCTGGAACGACGACTGCCCGCGCCAGGTCCTGCCTAACGGCCATATCCGGGCCATCGGCATTGCGACGGCCATGCAGGGGTCGAGCATTTCCAACGTCGACGTCGCTTCAGTCACTATCAAGGTCAATGACGACGGTTTCTATTCCCTCAATATCGGCGCTACCGATATGGGGACGGGCTGCGATACTATCCTGGCCCAGATTGCCGCGGAATGTCTCATGTGCCCTGTCGACAATGTCGTTACTTATGGCGTCGATACGGATACATCGCCGTACGACAGCGGATCCTATGCGTCGTCGACGACATACCTCACGGGCAATGCCGTCGTCAAGACCTGCCAGAGCCTGATACAGCGCATGAAAGAACGGGCAGCTGTCAAGCTCGGCGCAGCTAACGTTGACGTTTTGGAATTCGACGGCAAAGCCATTACCGACTTGTCTACTGGCAAGAAAATCACCCTCAAGGACTTGGGCAATGACGCCATGTTCATGAATGACATCGCCCTGGAAGCGACGGAATCGTGTTATTCGCCGACCAGTCCGCCGCCGTATATGGCCGGTGCGGCAACGGTCGACGTCGACCCGGAAACGGGGCACATCTCCCTGGTGCAGTATGACGCCGTCGTCGACTGCGGTACGGTCATCAATCCGGCCCTGGCCAAAGTCCAGACCGAAGGGGGCATCGTCCAGGCCATCGGTATGGCCCTGACCGAAAATATCCAGTATACGCCGTCGGGGCGCCTGCAGAATAACTCCTTCATGCAGTACCGCATGCCGACACGCATGGACCTGGGCCAGATCAACGTCGAATTTGAACCGAGCTATGAACCGAACGGGCCTTTTGGCGCCAAGTCCATCGGCGAACTGGTCATCGACTCGCCGGCACCGGCCATTGCCCACGCCATCTATAACGCTACGGGCATCTGGCTGCGCGACTTGCCCATGACCGCCGAAAAACTCTACAGGGCTATGCAACTGTAGGGGCCGCCCAAAGGGCGGCCCGCAGGTCGCAGGTCTCAGTCCGCATCCGCAATGCAGGAGCCGTCCGGTACGGCCTGCCCTGGCTCCCTTTATAGGGGAGCTGTCAGCAATGCTGACTGAGAGGTTGCTTTTTCTCAGAAATTTCAATGAAAAAGGGCTATCGTATTAAGTGTTTTTGCTTAATGCGATAGCCCCTTTTTATGTATTCGGGTGTAGTCGGAGTGCATTATCCCCGTCATTCGAGGCGGGCCGCCTTGACAGGACGGCCCCTACATACGGTCCAAGGGACCGTTGCGGTCTGCGTTATCCCCATCATTCAGGGCGGGCCGCCTTAGCAGGACGGTCCCTGCGGGTACGGTCCATAAGACCGTTGCGACCTGCGACCTGCGTCAGGTGCACCGCACCTGACTATCATTTTACAATCATGACGGGCAGGCCCGAATGGGTCGTGATGTAGCGGCTGACGCTGCCCAGGAGAATCGAGGTCAGGCCGCTGCGGCCGCGGCGGCCCATGATGAGCAGGTCCGAACCGTCTTTTTCGGCTTTTTTGAGGATTGTCGGGCCCGGACGGCCGATGTTGGCGACGAAGTGGATGTCGACGCCGCCTTTATGGTCGGCAATGGCAGCCTTGCACAGGGCGAAGACGCGGTCGGCGCTCTGGCGCAGGCGGTCGGTCAAGTCTTCGAGGCCGCGTTTTTTCTGGTCCAGTGCCGTTTCTTCGGCGATGAGGTCGCGCATGTTGGCGACGTGGAAGACCGTGACCGATGCGCCGTCGGCTTTGGCGAATTCTACGGCGTAGCGGACGGCTTTCAGTGATTCTTCCGAGCCGTCAGCCGGGACGAGGATGCGCCGGTACGGTCCTTCTTTCTTATTGTGCGCCAGGAGGACCGGGCATTTGGCATGGGCCAGGACATAGGTACTGGCACTGCCCAGGAGCTGTTCCGACAGGGAATGGCTGCCCCGGCGGCCCATGACGATGAGGTCGGCGTCGCATTTGTCGGCTTCGCTGAGGATGCCGATTTCCGGCGTACTGACCAGCTGGACCGTGTGGACCGTCAGGTTTTCCGGAACGGCGTCCATGGCTTTTTCCAGGACGTAGCCGCTCTTATCCTTGGCCAGTTTGGTCAGGTCCTTGACTTTTTCATCGGTCATGTCTTCAAAGACATCGAAGCTGTCCAGGACGGCATCGGCATTGGTGATATTGACGATGGTCAATTCGGCACTATATGCGTTAGCAATGTCGATGGCATGTTGCAAGGCGTTGCGCGACGGCTGGGAACCGTCAATAGGAACTAAGATGTTTTTCATGATACATACCCCCTTTTATTGGAACTATTTTTCCAGTGAGCTGTTGATGCGGACACCGCTCATGAAGGGCATGACCGGCTTGGTGTCTTCCTGTACCGGTTCGCGGATGCCCTCAAAAGTCGTCGTCAGCATCAGTTTCAGGCGGTTTGTCTGATTGACCGAGCTGGCACTGGGATCATAGTCGATAGCGACGATATTCGTTTCCGGGAAGGCGGCTTTCAAGGTCTTGATCATGCCTTTGCCCGTAACGTGGTTCGGCAGGCAGGCCCAGGGCTGGAGGCAGACGATGTTCTTGGCGCCGCGGTGGATGAGGTCGATCATATCCCCCGTGAGGAACCAGCCTTCACCGGCTTCATGGCCCAGGGACAAGTATTTCTTCGCTTCGTCAGCGATGTCGTAAATGGATGTGATCGGGTCGAAATGGCGGCTCTTGGCGACGGCCTGTTCGTAAGGCTTGCGGTACCATTCCAAGAGGCGGACGGCAGTCTTGCTGAGGAAGGAATCCTTCCAGCTGCCCGACAGGTATTTATGGCGGAACTGGTTGTCCAGCTGGCCGTAGAGGAAGAAGTCTGCCAGGCCGGAGACGATGATTTCGCCGCCTTCTTCTTCAATCATGCGGACGATGTGGTTATTGGCGATGGGGTGGAACTTGACGTAGATTTCACCGACCAGGCCGATGCGCAGCTTCATGGTTTCACTCATGTCGATGTGGTCGAATTCGTCGATGAGGTCGCGGATATTTCTCTTGAACGATTTGAAATCGGCCTTCTTCAGCTGTTCGGCGCATTTCTTCTGCCACTTGTGGAAGAGGGCTTCGGCTGTCCCCTTGACCTTTTCATAAGGCCGCGTGCGGTAGAGGACCTGCTGCAGGGCGTCGCCGTAGATCATGCCCATGACCAGGCGATGCCAGAAGCCGATGCCGGGCTGGAAGCCGGGCTGCTTGTTCATGCCCTTGAGGTTCAGCGACAAGATGGCGACCTGGGACATGTTGGCGTCGTTCAGGGCCTTGCGGATCATGCCAATGTAGTTCGTCGCCCGGCAGCAGCCGCCGGTCTGGGAAATCATGACTGTCGTGTGGTCCAGGTCGTATTTGCCCGATTTGAGGGCCGTAATGATCTGGCCCAGGCTCATGATGGCCGGATAGCAGGCGTCGTTGTGGATATAGGCCAGGCCCGTGTCGATGGCCTTCTGGCCCTGGTGGGGCAGGAGTTCGACGCGGTAGCCTTCGTGTTCAAAGGCGGCGCTGAACAAGGGGAAATGAATCGGTGTCATCGACGGAGCCAGGATGACGTTCTGCTTGGCGTCTTCCTTGGTGAAAATCGTCTTTTCGTAAGAATACGGTTCGACGACGTGATCTTCTTTGGGACGGTGATTCATGACAAAGAGCAGTGAGCGCAGGCGGATGCGGATGGCACCCAGGTTGGAGCCTTCGTCGATCTTGAGCAGTGTATGGATCTTGTGGCCGTGGGCCAGGATGTCCTGGACCTGGTCGGCGACGATGGCGTCAAGGCCGCAGCCAAAGGAATTGAGTTCGACCAGTTCCAGGTTCGGATGCTGTGTGATGTACTGGGCAGCCCGGTAGATACGCGAATGGTAGGACCACTGGTCGACGACGCGCAGGTGGCCCGGGAACTGGCCCAGGGGAGCGACGCCGTCTTCGGTGAGGACGGCCAGGCCTAGGATGTTGATGAGTTCCGGGATGCCGTGGTTGATTTCCGGGTCGATGTGGTACGGACGGCCGCAGAGGACGATGGCCCGCTGGCCCGTCTTTTCCAGGTTATCCAGGATTTTTTTGGTAATGTCGTATATCTTCTGTTTATATGCTTCTTCTTCATCCCAGGCGGCAGCGGCAGCGGCTTTGACTTCGTGAGCCGGCAGGTTCCAGGCCTTCAATTCTTCGGCCAGGCGTTTGCCGATGCGTTTCTTGTCATGGAGGGGCAGGAAGGGGCAGAGGTAGGGCGTATTGGTTTCGGCCAGGCGTTCGCCCATGTTGTTGCGGATGACTTCGGGATAGCTCATGACCATGGGGCAGTTGAAGGTATTGTCCTTGCTGCCTTCGCTGGGGCCGTTCTGGATGCACGGATAGAAGATGCGATCGACGCCCTTTTCCAGTAGGTTCTCGATGTGGCCGTGGACCAGTTTGGCCGGGTAGCAGGCCGAGTCCGACGGGACCGTGTCCATGGCCTTTTCAAACAGGGCCTTCGACGACGGGTCCGAGAGGACGACGGTGTAGCCGAGTTTGGTGAAGAACGTGAACCAGAAGGGATAGTCTTCGTACATATTGAGGACCCGCGGGATACCGACGGTGCCGCGCGGCGCATTTTCTACGGGCTTATAGCCGAAGAGCAAGTTATATTTGACCTTGTACATGTTGGGCAGAGGCTTCTTGCGGGCTGCTGTCGAGCCGGCGGCGCCGCGTTCACAGCGGTTGCCCGTGATGAAGGAACGGCCGTCGTTGAAGGTGTTGACCGTCAGCAGGCAGTTGTTGGTGCACAAGCCGCAGTGGCGGATGGACGTCGTGACCTGCAATTCTTCCAGGGCTTTCGGGCTGACGATGGTCGATTTGGCATGGTCTTCGTGGTAGGCCGTGCGGCAGATGAGGCCCATGCCGAAGGCCCCCATGAGGCCGGAAATGGCCGGGCGGATGACGTGGCGGCCCAGGAGTTTTTCAAATGCCCGCAGGACGGCGTCGTTGTAGAAAGTACCGCCCTGGACGACGATGTGCTTTCCTAATTTGGCCGGATCTTTGACTTTGATGACTTTATAAAGGGCATTCTTGATGACCGAATAGGAAAGGCCGGCGGAAATGTCGGCCAGCGTGGCCCCTTCTTTCTGGGCCTGCTTGACTTTGGAGTTCATGAAGACCGTGCAGCGCGAGCCCAGGTCAATGGGGCTCTTGGCCAGCAGGGCGGCCTGGGAGAAGTCCTGGATGGACATTTTCAGGGATTTGGCAAAGGTATCCAGAAAGGAACCGCAGCCCGACGAGCAGGCTTCGTTGAGCAGGATATCTTCGATATGACCATCTTTGATGCGGCTGCATTTCATGTCCTGGCCGCCGATATCGAGGAGGAAGTCGACGTCCGGGCAGAAGTGGGACGCTGCCTGATAGTGGGCAATGGTTTCGACTTCGCCCAGGTCGAGGTGCAGCGCTTCTTTGAGCAGCGATTCGCCGTAGCCCGTGATGCCGGCCTTGGCGATGAAGGCCTTTTCCGGCAGGCGGCGGTAGACTTCAGCGACGATTTTCTTGGCTGCCGCCAAGGGGCTGCCTTCGTTGTTCTGATAGTGCGAATAGAGGATCTTCATGTCTTCGCTGAGGACGACGGCTTTAATCGTCGTCGAGCCGGCGTCGATGCCCAGGTAGCACGGGCCGCTGTAGGTGGTGATGTCCGCCTGGGGGACGGTATGCTGGCTGTGGCGGGCCCGGAATTCGTCGAGCTCAGCCTGATTGTTGAACAGCGGTTCGACGCGGTCCGATTTGGCCAGCGTCGATTCGTCGACGCTCTTCAGCTGGCCCATGAGGTTCATGAAGGACACGGGTTTCGTGTCTATACTGCCCAGGGCGGCGCCGATGGCCACGTAGACCTGGGCGTTTTCCGGGGCGATGACCTGTTCCGGCGTCAAGTGGAGCGTCTTGGCGAACTGTTCCCGAAGCTGGGACAAGTAGGTCAGCGGGCCGCCGAGGAAGCAGACTGTCCCCTTGATGGGGCGGCCGCAGGCCAGGCCGGTGATGGTCTGGAAGACGATGGACTGGAAGACCGACGCCGCGACGTTTTCCTTGCTGGCCCCTTCGTTGAGCAGAGCCTGGATGTCGGTCTTGGCGAAGACGCCGCAGCGGGCGGCGATGGGGTAAATTGTGTCGGCTTTCTTGGCCATTTCATTGAGGCCGCCGGCATCGGTGTCGAGGAGGGTCGCCATCTGGTCGATGAAGGCCCCGGTCCCGCCGGCGCAGTTGCCGTTCATGCGGTGTTCGTTGCCGCCGGTCAGATAGGTGATCTTCGCATCTTCACCGCCGAGTTCGATGATGACGTCCGACTGGGGATAATACGTGCGGACGGCTTTGGTACCGGCGATGACTTCCTGCAAAAAGGGGATGTGCAGGTAGTCTGCCAGGGCGATGCCGCCAGAGCCGGTGATGGCCATGGTGATTTGACGGTCGCCAAAGATTTCATAGGCGTTTTGCAGTAAATCCCAGACTTTTTGGCGTATATCCGTATAGTGGCGGACATAGCATGCGTGGAGGCACTGTTTGGCATGATTGAGGACGGCGATTTTTACCGTCGTCGAGCCGATGTCAATGCCGATATGTAAGAGATTTTTCATGTTTTGTCACCCTATCGGTTTACCAACCGATTCTTTCTTATAAATTTCTATATGATAAAGACTATATATAAAGAGTCTACTTTATATTGTACCATATTCCTCTTATTCTGTAAGGGGTGGGGCAGAGGATTTTTTTACGACCCAAAATGAGTTACGACAAATGGTGGTAAATATGGTAGAATAAAAGTGTCAATGTCTTAATGAAAACTATACTTTATATGATAAAGGAGCCTTGTCATGAGAAAATTCGTAACGGAACATCAGTCCCCCTACCTGGATTTGACGACGGAAGTGTCGGATATCCTCTACCGCGGCCATTCACAGTTCCAGGATATCATCGTCGCCGATTCTAAGGAATTCGGCCGTATGCTCGTCCTGGACGGCGTTTTCCAGACGTCCATCAAAGATGAATTCATGTACCATGAAAGCATCGTCCACATCCCCATGTTCCTCCATCCCAATCCCAAGAAAGTCCTCATCATCGGCGGCGGCGATGGCGGCGCTGCCCGGGAAGCCGTCCGCCATCCGGAAGTCGAATCGGTCACCATGGTCGACATCGACGGCAAGGTCATCGAATTATCCAAGCAGTATTTCCCGGAAATCGCCAAGGCCATGATCGAAGGCGACCCGAAACTGACTGTCAAAGTCGGCGACGGCATCGCGTTCATGCGGGAAGCAGAAAATTACTACGACGTCATCATCGTCGACTGCTCGGACCCTGTTGGTCCCGGCGAAGGCCTGTTCTCGTATGATTTCTACAAGGATACCTTCAGGGCCCTCAAAGACGACGGCCTCTTCGTACAGCAGACCGAATCGCCGTTCATGCACCGCAAGCTGGTCAAGGATATCTTCGACTGCGTGTCGGACATCTTCCCCATCACCCGCCTGTACACGGCCTTCATCCCCCTCTATCCGTCAGGCATGCACTGCTTCACCATGGGCTCGAAGAAATACGATCCCCTTACGTGGCAGCCGAACCGTAAACGGACCTTCCCGACGCGGTACTATAACGAAGGCATCCAGCAGAGCGCCTTCGTCCTGCCGAATTTCGTCAAAGATTTATTGTACGGTGAAAAAGAACGCTAAAAAAGTTTGAAAAAGTGCTTGACTTTGTGAGCGACTCGTGGTAAGATTATCTACGTTGACGGCGCTAATGCAGCGCGGCCGACGCAGATAATCTAATATGGCGGGTATGGTGAAGTGGTTAACACGGCGGATTGTGGCTCCGTTACGCTAGGGTTCGAATCCCTATACTCGCCCCATAGGGGTATAGCCAAGTGGTAAGGCACCGGACTTTGACTCCGCTATGCGCTGGTTCGAATCCAGCTACCCCTGCCAGCCATGATTCATTAGCTCAGCTGGTAGAGCACCTGACTTTTAATCAGGGTGTCCCGAGTTCGAATCTCGGATGGATCACCAGTTAAAAAAGCTGTCGCTTTTGCGACAGCTTTTTTGTGTTTGAAGTTTGTAGTTTTTAGTTTGTAGTGGATGGTTAAAAATTTAAAACCATCTGCTGCAAACTGCAAACTCCGAACTACAAACTATAAGATAAAAGGGACTACGCATAATGACATAAGCCTTTATGCGATAGTCCCTTGTTTACGTTCTGATGGAGAAATAGCGAGCAGCCAGCGTCAGCCGCCCGCTGGGACGGCCCCTACAAATGCGGTCCATGGGACCGCTAGCCACTAACCACGAGCCACTAGCCACAACTTACAGGAAGAAAACGACGGTGTCGATGATGAACAACGGGATGAGGATGGCGACGGACCAGCCCATGTAGCCGAAGAAGCTCGGCATTTTGATCTTGTTTTCTTCAGCAATGGATTTGACCATGAAGTTCGGTGCATTGCCGATATACGTGTTGGCACCCATGAAGACGGCACCGGCCGAGATGGCTTCCAGCATGAGCTGGGATACGGTCCCGACAGAGGTCGTGATGCCCTGGGTAGCGCCGAGGGCACCGGCCATCTGGAGGAAGACCAGGTATGTCGGCGTGTTGTCCAGGAAGGACGACAGGGCACCGGCTGCCCAGAACATCTGCCACGGATGGGTCAGACCCAGTTCAGCGCCATGGGCCTTGAGCAGGATCAGGGCCGGGATCATGGTGATGAAAATGCCGATGAACAGCTTAGCGACTTCCAGGATAGGGGCATACGTGAATTCGTTGAGTTCCCGCGTCGACGTCTTCGTCGTCTTGATGGAGAGGAAGGCTGCGACGAGGATGATGACGATTTCTGCCAGTGTAGCATAGGGGAAGACGATTTCGTCGTAAATGTGCAGGCCAGCGCCGTTGGCGAAAGCCGGGAACATATCCGGCAGGAGGCCGTTGGCCAGGACGCCGACGATGATCATGGCGATGAAGATGAGGTTGTGGGCCCCTTCCAGGCGGAGGGGCTGCTTGTCGTTTTCATCGATCAAGTCGAGCGGCGTACGGCCTTCTTTTATTTCCTTATTATAAAAATGCTTGTCGATGACGGCGAATAAGGCGAACATGAGGACCAGGTTGAAAATCAGGATGGGCAGGAGATGGAAGGTCCAGGTAAAGGGGACGCCGCGCTGGAAGCCCATGAACAGCGGCGGGTCGCCGAGCGGTGTCAGACAGCCGCCCATGTTGGCGACGAGGAAGATGAAGAACACCATGAGGTGTACTTTGTTCTTGCGCCAGGCATTGGCCCGGATGATAGGACGGATGAGCAGCATTGCTGCGCCGGTCGTACCGATCCAGCTGGCCAGGAAGGTGCCGATGAAGAGCAGGAGACAGTTGATTTTCGTCGTCCCGGCTAAGGTCCCGCAGACGGCGATACCGCCGGCGACGACGAACAGGCCGAAGAGGAGGACGATGAAGGGGATGTAGTCGAGGAGCACCGATTCGAGCAGGCGGAACCACGACTCACCGACGCCATAGGCAGCGGCGAAGGGGATGAGGAATAAAAGAGACCAGGCGAACGCAGCGCCGAGCATGTGTTTTTCCCACCATTCCGGACGGACGAGGGGGACGATGGCGATGGATAAGAGCATCCCGGCGAATGGGATGATACTCCATACGGGCAAGGTCGCACTTACGAGTTCATGTGTCATAAAAACCACCTTTCTTATTATCTGATTGCAGAGAAACTTAAAAATTTTACAATCATATTCAGTATTATAGCATAGAGATATGAAAGTTTATACTCATTTTTCAGATTTCGCATAGTCATTTAAGTAGAAGCTAAATAATTTTATAAAAATAAAAAGCAGGCATTTTCTGAAAAAATTGGATGACAAAGAAGGAATCCGTAAAAGTCATGGCGAATATATATGTTAAGGATAAGAACAGGCCTTAATAAGGAGGGATTCATATGAAAAAATATAATAACATCATCGTGCCGACGGATGGTTCGGTTAACTCGAAACGTGCGCTGGAACATGCCGTCGTCATCGCTTCGTCGTTAGGGGCTACGATTACACTGGTCTATGTCGCCAATATCGTATCGGTCATTTCTAACTTCGACCAGATCCCCAATGCCAGCGGCTATGTAACGGAACAGGTCGCACTGGACATGGAAGAAGAAGGGAAAGGTATCCTCGACGAATTCGCCAAATCCATTCCCCAGAACATCGAAGTCAAGAGTGTCTTTGAAGTCGGTTCTCCGGGACCGGCCGTCTTGTCGGTAGCCAAGAAGTACAATGCTGACCTCATCGTCATGGGCAGCCGCGGCCTCGGGCCGTTGAAAGGCTTGTTCATGGGTTCTGTCAGCAGCTACGTCGTCACCCATTCTGTCTGCCCTGTATTGATCGTTAAATAAGTAATTAGTGGTTCGTAGTTCGTGGCTCGTGGTTCGCGGAGAGACGACCTGCGTTACTGACCCCTAACCACTAGCCGCTAACCACTAACCACTAAAAAGTAGTATGAAGTTTGTAGGGGTCGCCACGTGGGCGACCCGTTAGGAATTTGGATGATTCATCTAGCAAACTGATTGGAAAATTTTACATGTCCCGAAGCGGGCGCCCCACGTGGCGACCCTACAGAAAAAAGGCGCTGTCTTCATAGGATAGCGCCTTTTTTCTGAAAATTTTACGTTACGCCATAGGGGAATCGTTCTTTTTGTGGTATACTGAGTACACAGGTATGCCTTTTTTTGCCTGATTACACAAAACCTATTCATGAGTATAGGGTCCCGGACTGCCTCGTTCCGGGATAGGTGCCTGGGAGGCAAGTATGAAACGAAATACCAACGAATGGCTCGACCGCAAGGTCGCTGACTGGGTTTCTAAGGGCTGGATCAGTGAAGAATCCCAGCAAAAAATACGAAAATCTTACGGCAGGGACGAACAAAGGAACCCTCTTTTGACGACCCTGCCTTTATATGCCCTGCTGGCCGTCATCGGCCTGGCCGCTGCCGGTATCGCCCTGATTTGGGGCCTTTCCCAGTTCTGGTACTATGTATCACTTACGGTCCGCATGGGCCTGGCCTGTGGCCTGCTCCTGCTTACTCAGATCGGTGTCGGCGCCGCCATGTTCCAGGAACGGCAGGGGAGCCTCGTCGCCGAAGGCGTGGCCCTAGTCCATTGCCTGGGCGTCTTTGCCGTCCTGGCAATGGCCGAGCAGTCTTTCTATATCGGCTGGGATGTGACGGCCTACGTCGCCGTCTGCGCCATCCTCTGCCTGCCCGTCGTCTATCTGCTGCGGTCCATTGCGGCCCTCGTCGTCTATGACCTGGCTCTCTTGTACTGGACGGCTGCCGGCGGGCCACTGAATACGCTGGGCGGGACGGCGCTGTTGTGGATTTTCCTCCTGTTGGCCGTGCCCTTTTATGATACCCTCATCACCATGCGTGATGAACGGCGCCTGTCTATTTTTTCCTGGGTCATGACGATTACCATCTTTGCTGCTTTTGGCCTGGCAGCCAGGTCGACGGACTATATCCCTTTCCTCATGCTGGGGAGTTTGGCCGTCACCATCATGCTCGTCGGTTATTCCATCGACATCCATCAGTCCTGGGGCGTACCCTTCCGCTGGTTCGGCCGCTTTGCCGCTGCCGGCTCGCTGCTCATTTCCTGCCTGCCTGCGGCTTGGTATGGCATTGCCCGGGTCCATGCCTTTCACTGGGTCACGGCCTTGGTGACGCTCGTCCTCTTTGCCGTCATGATCGCCCTCATGGCCCAGACCGTAAAGAATCGCTTGTGGGGACCGGTCCTGTACCTGGCGGTCCCATTTATCCTGGCTTTTGAAACGATCCTCGTCCGGGCCGGGCTCTATTCGTCGATTCCCCTGGTCCTTTCGTCGCTGTACATGGTCGTATTAGGTTTCTTTGAAACGTCTCAGGGCTTCAAGCCGGGACACAGCCTCCATATGAAATTTGGCGTCGTCATCTTCATCAGCCTGGTGCTGGCCTTTATTTTCGGGACGCAGTTCTCCCCGCTGGCACCGCTCCTGGCCATCGTCGTCCTGGCCCTGATCATCTTCCAGTTCAAGCGGACCCGCAAGGATAAGGCGGCTGCCGCCTTGCGCGCTGCCCGGCGGGCAGGTCTGCGCCATTCGTCGACGCGCGTCCGCCGTGAAGGCGAAGAAAAACAGGACGAACTTCCGCCTAAAGAGACACCGTCCTGGCAGGCTCAGGATGCCGCCAGCGATGTCGACACCCTGGCCGAGTGGATGAAAGAGGTACGCATCCCGTCGCCGGCTGAATTGGGACTGCCTGCCGAACCGGCAGGGGAAAAGACGTCCGACGATTTGCCCAAAGCGCCGCCCGTCCCGGCCGAGCCGGAAGAAGCACCGCCGGCATTTACTTTCACGGCACCCGCTGATGACGTAAAGAAAGAAACGCCGGAAACGCCGGCGTCGCCGGTCACACCGACAGTCCATGAAAAGACGGAAGCCGTGCCCCAGCAAATGGCTGTTCCTCAGGAACTGGAAGCGGAAGAAAAGCCGCGGGTTACGGAATCGCCGTGGAGCTCGATGAAGTCGGCACCGAAACGGAAAAAATACTTTACCCACTCGCCGTGGTCTCACCAAGGAGGCGATATGAAATGAAATTTCCATTGCCTTTGCAGGGATTCCACTTTTCCTTTTCACTGGATGGCCGTTATCGCTGGATCTTTTTCGTCTTCGTCGTTCTCGTCCAGTTCGCCGTCGTCGCCTATATGGGCTGGCGCTGGCATAACATCGCCGTCGATGGCATCCCCTATCAGTGGCGCTGCGTCCCGCGGCTGGAAGTATCCGCCTTTGGGACGGACTACGTCCGCGTCGTTTTTCCCGAAGACACGACGCAGTGGAAGGACGATACGCCGCCTGAAAAGGGACAGCAGATTTACGTCTATATTTCACGGGATACGTCGGGCCTCATGGAAATCCAGGGGGCTTCGGCGTCGAAGCCTTTCGTCGGCGGCGACTATATGCAGGCCACTGTCGTGTCCTATCAGGATGGCTTTGTCCAGTTCCAGGTTGGCTTTGACCGCTATCGCATGGCACCGGAGCTGACCGATGGCATCTACAACCTCCAGCCCGATGACAGCGTCATCGCCAGCATCCGCATGAAGCGGGGCGAAGGCGTCATCGAAGGCATCTTCGTCAATGGAATCCCGTTGGAAAATATCAGCAATGGCGCCGCCATGGCCAAGGCCCGCCAGGAAAAAGAGGCCCAGACCTTATTTGACCGGCCTCACCTCGTCGATACCGGCATGGTACCGCCGAAAGAAGAATGATGGCACAGAAAGAAAGCGAGAATTTTATGAAAGCGTACGCGAGAATTGCCAAGATTGCTATGACAGTCATGCTGTTGGCAGCGTTCTTCCTCTTATCGGGGTTCCGGGCGCAGACCATCATCCACGACGATGGCAGCGAAACACAGGATGTCCTGAAAGTCTCCGATTCGGCTAAGGGGCAGAAAGATTTGAAAGCCGATGCCGATGAATTCCAGAAGCGCAATTATACCATTATGGATTATAACAATGATAATGGCGAAGGCTTCCGGGCTATGAAAACGATTACCAAGGATGGAGCCAGCAAGAGCTCTGTCGACCACATTGTCCACAAGACCCACGATGGCCTCATCTGTTCGACTTATTACATTGATTATAATTTTGATGAAAATAGTATCCAGACCCTGCGCTTAGGCGCGCCGATGCCGGAAAATGGCGTCGACCTGGAATACATCGTCTCCTTCCCGTCGGGGACCCGCGTCGTCAGCAACAGCGATAAAGCCGATGACCAGGGCAGTACCTATTTGTGGAACCTGTCCAATTCCAATCCGACGGAAATCAAGCTCCAGGCCACGGTCTGGCATAAATTGTTCATCTATATCGCCCTGTTCCTGGTTGTCCTGGTCCTGATCATCGTCCTCATCATGGAACACCGCCGCAAGAACGTCATCAGCTGGAAACGGGCAGCGCATATGCGCAAACTGGAAATGATGCTCCTCTGTATCCCTATCATCATCCTGGGCTACATGGGCTATGAATATTACGTCGGGACCCATGTGACGGCAGCGTCGCTGGATAAAGTGGCCGAACAGCAGCAGGAAGAACTGCTGGAAAACCGGGAAGAAGACAAGCGCCTGCAAGATGCCGATGCCCGTAAGCAGCGTAGCGGCGAAATGGCAGCGGCCCGCATCCGCAGCAAGGCCAATGACATTTCCAATGAACTGCGCAATTTGAAGGTCCAGTACCGCAACGGCTCCATCAGCCGCAGCTCGGCTCGTTCCCAGGCCCAGAGTCTGGCCCAGCAGGCCAAGGACATGCTCAGTGAAAGCACCAATCTGTCCCAGGCCGACCGCGATGTCCTGGAACAGCTCATCGACAATGTCGTAGCCGAAGCGGATTCCATCGGCGCATCGGCACCGAGCCGCAGCTCCTCTCAGGAAACGCGGCGCAGTGAATCGGCTTCCGAGTCCCAGAGCACGACCCGCAGCCGGTCTGACGATAAGTCGACGAATGCGACCAAGAGTTCCGATTCGTCGAAGAGCCGCCAGTCGTCCGATAACAATCGCGATACGGGTAAAACAAATAAACAATAAAGATTTTTAATTAACTTTTTTTCTTGTTAGTATTTCCTGTTTGTCCAAAAGATGGTATGATATGGGTATGAGAATTGACATTACAGCATGAATGCTGCTTGTACTTTTTAAGGAGGTCATATCAGTATGCATTGTGTAGAAGAAATTAAAAATGGTATTTATTGGATGGGCTGCAACGATTTCCGTACGGAATTGTTTGAACGGATTTTCCCGATTCCCGAAGGCGTTACGTACAATTCCTATTTCATCGATGACGAAAAGACTTGTGTCGTCGATGCCATGGATAAATCGTGCCGTGACGAATTCCTGGAAGACGTCGAATACCTGCTCAAAGGCCGTAAACTGGACTACTTCGTCCTCCAGCATATGGAACCGGACCATGCCAGCTCGGCTTTGGCTCTCCTGGAAAAATATCCGGACGCCAAGATTATCGGCCAGCCGCAGACCTTCAAGCTCTTTGAACAGTTCTTCCGTCATCCCATGACGGACCGCTATGTCGCCGTCAAGGAAGGGGACCAGCTGGCTCTGGGTAAACATACCCTGCAGTTCGTCAAAGCGCCGATGGTCCATTGGCCGGAAGTCATCATGTCCTATGACTTGACGGATCACGTCCTCTTCAGTGCCGATGCCTTTGGCCAGTTCGGTACGGTCGGCAACGTCTATGCAGACCAGGTCGACTTTGAAGAAAACTACCTCGATTCGGCCCGCCGTTACTATGTCAACATCGTCGGCAAATACGGCCCGCAGGTCGTCAACGTCCTCAAGAAGGCATCGGGCCTTCCTATCGACTTCATCTGCCCGCTCCACGGCTTCGTATTCCGCACGCCGGCTACGATTAAGTATATCATCGACAAATACCTCCACTGGGCTAAATACGTACCGGAAAAGAAAGGCGTCGTCATCGCTTTCTCGTCCATCTATGGCAACACCGAACGGGCTGCCTGCGTCCTGGCCCATAAATTGAGCCAGCGCGGCATCCAGGATATCCGCCTCTACGACGTCGCCAAGATCCATTCGTCGTACATCACGGCTAAAGCCTGGGAATACAGCCACCTCGTCCTGGCAGCTCCGACGTACAACCTGAACCTCTTCCTGCCCATGGAAAACTTCCTCCACGACTTGAAGACCCTCATGTTCCAGAAACGCACGATCGGCGTCATCGCCTGCCACAGCTGGGCATCAGCTGCCTATAAGACCATGGTCGACTACGTCGAAAATCAGTTCAAATGCTGCGAACTCCTGGAACCGACGATGGATATGAAATCGTCTCTCCGCGACGACCAGGAATGTGAACTCGACGAACTGGCCGATAAACTGGCTGAAAGCATTAAAGACTATCCCGATCCGAAAACTTTGATCTAAGGTGGTGTAAGCGTGATTATCCGTGACGACAGCGCCAAGAGCGGCGATAAGCACGAACAGGACAAGGCCCGCAGCAATGGGGAAGAACTCCACATCGACCTGGGCCGCGACCTGACCGAAGACGAACAGAAAATCTTTGAAAAATTACGCGAAGGATTACATATGTAAGGAAAAGGACTTGCCCTATGGGCAAGTCCTTTTTCCGCTGTAGGGGCGCCCGCCGTTCGCAGTCCGCAGACCGCAAATGTAGGGGCGCCCACGTGGGGCACCCGCTTTTGCCTAGTGGCGAGAAAATTTTCATATTCCGGACGGGCTCGCCACGTGCGAGCCCCTACGAAAGACAGATGTGCCCTGCGACCTGCGACTGGCGACCGGCCAATCAAAACATACGTTTGCAATAGGGCCGGCCTTATGCTATGATAAAGGAAAAGAGGGGGGCTTTATCATGGATTGGGACCGGATTCAACAGAAACTGCATATTCTCAGCGACGCGGCCAAGTACGACGTGTCCTGTTCGTCCAGCGGCAGCCGGCGGGCCAACCAGGCCGGGGGCATCGGCAATGGGGCTGTCTGCGGCATCTGCCATACCTGGTCGGCTGACGGCCGCTGTGTGTCGCTCCTCAAGATCCTCATGACCAACCGCTGTATCTACGACTGTGCCTACTGTGTCAACGCGGCCAGCCGGGAAGCGGAACGGGCCATCCTGACGCCGGAAGAGATCGCCGACGTGACCATCGCCTTTTACCGGCGCAATTACATCGAAGGCCTGTTCCTCAGTTCCGGCGTCTATCGTTCGCCGGACTATACGACGGAGCTCCTCATCCGGACGGCCCGCATCCTGCGGGACGAAAAGAAATTCAACGGCTACATCCACATGAAGGGCATCCCCGGGACGAGTGCCCAGCTCATCCGTGAACTGGGCCGCTACGTCGACCGCCTGAGCGTCAACATCGAACTGCCGTCGGCGCCGAGTCTGCGCCTGCTGGCGCCGCAGAAGACGAAGGAAAACATCCTCGGTCCCATGGGGCACATTCGCCAGGGCATCCTGGAGCGGCGGGAAGAGAAGAAACATCATAAGAAGGCGCCTTCCTTCGTCCCGGCCGGCCAGACGACGCAGCTCATCGTCGGTGCGACGCCGGACAGCGACCGGACGATCCTGCGCCTGAGCCAGGCCTTATACGATAAGGTGGAATTGAAGCGCGTCTATTATTCGGCTTATGTCCCGGCCGTGACCGGCCCAACCTGCCGGCCATCGCCAAGCCGCCGCTCCTGCGGGAGCACCGCCTCTACCAGGCTGACTGGCTGCTGCGCTTCTACCAGTTCAAAGCCGATGAGATATTGACTGACGAGGCGCCTGATTTCGACCTCGACCTGGACCCCAAGGCCTGCTGGGCCCTGCGCCATCCGGAGTTTTTCCCGGTCGAAGTCAACCGGGCGTCGTACCACGCTTTGCTGCGCGTCCCCGGCATCGGCGTCACCTCGGCCCGGCGCATCTGTGCGGCCCGGAGCCAGGCTTTCTTGTCGTATGACACACTGCGCCGCCTGGGCATCGTCCTCAAGAGGGCCCAGTATTTCATTACCTGCAAGGGAAAATATTATGGAGCGACGACGGACCCGGTCCGCATCCGCCAGCTGCTCCTGGCCCGGCCGTCAGCCCAGACGGCTTATGAACCGATGAGTCTGTTTTAGGAGCGGTAGCGATGATTTACAGTTATGATGGAACTTTTTTCGGCTATTTGTCGGCCGTCATCGACCGGGACGAAGCGCTGCTCAGAAAAGACCAGGCCCAGCCGGCTGTCCGGGCAGATATCTTCGACCTGGGCCAGGCCATCGTGCCGCAACGAGGCCCTGCGCCGCAGTTATATCCCCAAGAAGTATTGGTCTTTTCTGATTGAAATGAAGTGAAAAAAAGTATTTCTTTTTCCCAGCACTTGTTATATAATAGTAACATTGGATTTGTGATAGGAAAGGTGGAATACATTGAAACCTGTCTTAGTAAGTGTAAAAAGTATCCAACGTAACAAAGAGGGAGAAGAGCTGAAAATGGAGCTCGTTTCCGAAGGCAAGTTTTACGTCAAGGACGGGACGCAGTACATCGTCTACGAAGAAAGCGAGCTGACGGAAATGAAGGGCGTTACGACGGTCATCAAGGTGTTACCCGGAGGGTCCGTCTTATTGTTGCGCCTTGGGAAGCTCCGCCAGCGTCAGGAATTCCGCAAGGGAAAAGTGACGCGCTCCCAGTATGACACACCGGTCGGCACGTTCGACGTGCAGATGAAGACCTATGAATGCCGCGCCGACTTGCTCGATGGAGTCGGTACGATTCAGTTGGGCTACGACGTCCATATCGAAGGCGTCAGTGCCAATTATACACAATTAACCATAACCGTGCAGGAGGATCAAGCGTAATGGAAATGAAGGATTTATTGAAGCAGGGCATTACGGAAGCCCTGAACAAGGCTATTGCAGCCGGCACTCTTCCAGCCGGCGACTATCCCGACGTCGCACTGGAAGTACCGCCGCAGAAGGAATTCGGCGACTTCGCCAGCAACATTGCCATGCAGTCGGCCCGCGTCGCCCATAAAGCACCGAGACTCATTGCCCAGGCCATCGTCGACGGCATGGATTATCCCTGGCTCGACCATGCGGAAATCGCCGGTGCCGGCTTCATCAACTTCTTCTTGAAGAATGACGTCATTTACGATACGCTCAAACAGATCCTGGCTGCCGGCGATGCCTATGGCCATGCACCGCTGCGCAAAGAAGACACGATCCAGGTCGAATACGTCAGTGCCAACCCGACAGGGCCGCTCCACGTCGGTCACGGCCGCGGCGCCGCTTATGGCAGTGCCCTGGTCAATCTCCTGCGGGCTGCGGGCTATAACGTCCAGGCCGAATACTACATCAACGACGCCGGCAACCAGATGAACAACCTGGCCGCTTCCGTCAATGCCCGCTACCTGGAACTGTTGGGCAAGCCGGCAGAAATCCCGGAAAACGGCTATCACGGCCACGACATCATCGAAACGGCCCAGGCCATCATCGACCAGGACGGTGACAAATACCTGGACATGCCTGAAGAAGAACGGCTGGAACTCTTCAAGGACCGGGCCTATGCCGAAAAGCTCAAGGCCCTCAAACGCGACCTGGCCCATTTCAACGTCCATTATGACAACTGGTTCAGCGAACGGACCCTCCATCCCGATGCCATCCAGGCAGCCTGCAAGGTCCTGGAAGAACGGGGTAAGATTTATGAAAAGGACGGCGCCCTGTGGCTGAAATCGACGGATTACGGCGACGACAAAGACCGCGTCGTCATCCGCGACAACGGCGTGCCGACTTATCTGGCTGCCGATATCGCTTATCATAAGAATAAATACGACCGGGGCTTCAAGAAGATGATCAATATCTGGGGCGCCGACCACCACGGCTATGTAGCCCGTGTCAAAGCGGCCATGGCGGCCCTCGGCTATGACGTCAATCAGCTGGAAGTGCTCCTCTTGCAGATGGTCAGCCTCTTCCGCGACGGCAAACCGGTCAAGATGAGCAAGCGCACGGGCCAGGCCATTACGCTGAACGAACTCATCGAAGAAGTTGGTACCGATGCAGCCCGTTACTTCTTCATCATGCGTTCCCTGGATACGCAGCTCGATTTCGACCTGGACCTGGCAAAATCGCACAGCAACGAAAACCCGGTCTATTATATCCAGTACGCTCATGCCCGTATCTACAGCATTTACCGTCAGGCCAAGGAAGCCGGCGCCGACCTCAGCACGGACTGGTCCGACGTCAAATGGGATACGCTGACCAACGAATACGAACTGGAACTCATCAAGAAGATGGCCGCCTTCCCGGAAGAAGTCCAGCGTGCCGCCCGCGAACGGGCACCGCACCGCATTGCCCACTTCGTCCACGAACTGGCCGGTATGTTCCATACGTTCTACAACCACTGCCGCATCATCCAGGAAGACAAGAATCTGGAAAGAGCCCGTCTGGCCCTGGTCACGGCAGTCCGCATCACTATCGCCAACAGTTTGGCTATTTTAGGGGTTTCTGCTCCTGAAAAAATGTAATATAATAAAATAAAAGTTATTGATTGATTTTTGATTCGATGAGCAGAAGCTCAACAGGGAGGAAATATGGCTAAATACATCTTTGTCACAGGCGGCGTCGTTTCTTCGTTAGGGAAAGGCATTACAGCAGCATCGCTGGGCCGTTTGCTGAAGAACCGCGGCTACAAGGTCACGATCCAGAAGTTTGACCCCTATATCAATATCGACCCGGGCACGATGAGCCCGTACCAGCACGGCGAAGTCTTCGTCACCGACGATGGCACGGAAACGGACCTCGACCTCGGTCACTATGAACGCTTCATCGACATTAACCTCGGCAAGAACTCCAACGTCACGACCGGCAAGATCTACTGGTCGGTCCTGCAGAAAGAACGGCGCGGTGACTATTTGGGCCATACTGTCCAGGTCATCCCGCACATCACCAATGAAATCAAGAACCACGTCTACCGCGTCGGCGACGATGACAATGCGGACATCGTCATCACCGAAATCGGCGGTACTGTCGGCGACATCGAAAGCCTGCCGTTCCTGGAAGCTATCCGCCAGATCAAGAAGGAAGTCGGCCGCAATGATGTCTTGTACATCCACGTCACACTCGTACCGTATATCGGCGCTGCTGGCGAACTGAAGACCAAACCGACCCAGCACAGCGTCAAGGAACTGCGCAGCATCGGCATCCAGCCGGACATCATCGTCTGCCGGACGGAACGCCCCTTGTCGGATGAAATGAAAGAAAAGCTGGCCCTGTTCTGCGACATCGACAAAGATGCCGTCATCGAAAACAAGACCTTGAACAGCATCTATGAAGTACCCCTCCTCTTGTCGGAAGAAGGGATGGACCGCATCGTCCTGGAAAAACTCGACCTGCCCAATCGTCCCTGCGATATGGAAGACTGGAAGAAAATGGTCCATGCCATTTACAATACGGAAAAGACCCTGGAAATCGCCTTGGTCGGTAAATACGTCGCCCTCCACGACGCCTACCTCAGCGTCGCTGAAGCTCTGAACCATGCTGGCATCGCCTATAAGACGAAAGTCAATATCCACTGGATCGATTCGGAAACCCTGGAAGACCCGAACCTCTCGATGGAAGAAGTCTTCAAAGGCATCGACGGCATTGTCGTTCCCGGCGGCTTCGGCAACCGCGGCGTCGAAGGCAAGATCCGTGCCGTCCAGTATGCCCGTGAAAACAACGTGCCTTACCTCGGCCTCTGCCTGGGTATGCAGTGCGCTGTCATGGAATTCGCCCGCCACGTCGTCGGCCTCAAAGGCGCTACGTCGTCGGAATTCCATGAAGATGCCAAATTCCCGGTCATCGACCTCATGCCCGACCAGGTCGACATCTCCGATAAAGGCGGCACCATGCGCCTCGGTCTCTATCCCTGCAAGCTGACCGAAGGTACGAAGGCCCATGAAGTCTATGGCACCAACCTCATTTACGAACGCCATCGCCATCGCTGGGAATTCAACAATAAATACCGCACGGAAATGGTCAACGCCGGCCTCGTCCTCTCGGGCACATCGCCGGACGACCGCCTGGTAGAAATCGTCGAACTCAAGGATCACCCCTGGTTTGTAGGCTGCCAGTTCCATCCGGAATTCAAATCCCGCCCGACCAAAGCCCATCCGTTATTCAAAGGCCTGATCAAAACGGCTTTAGAATTAAAAGGGGAATAATTAGTGGGGGCCGCCGCATGAAGGGTTCTGCCATCATGCCAGGCCCCTTTTAATTTATAGTTTGTAGTACGGAGTTTGTAGAAGATGGCTTTAAATTTAAAAAACTTCACTAAAAACTACAAACTGCAAACTTAATACTCCCAAAGGCGCTGTCATAAGACAGCGCCTTTTTCGCGTCTATGCGGCAGACGCATATAGGATGCATATATATGTGATTTATTGAACGTATGGCAAGTTGTTCTAGAGCCGTCAAAATACGATAAAAGTTAGTTACGGCGACATGAAAAATAAACTATTTTTTGTTATTATGCATCCTTATAAAATAGGGTAAGAACGGCCTTTATACTATACAAAACAGGTGACGTATACGGAAATGTAAACTACGTTATCTCTTTGTATCCGGACAATTTTTGACTTCTTTTTCCTGCGCCCGGCAGGTCATAAAAATAAGTTAAATGTGTAACTTTGCTCTGATTTTCACATTGAATAATATGCTACATAATGATATAATGTAAGCGATTGAAAGCATGATTCATGTTTTTATTATTTTTCATTATATAATAATGAGGTGATTTTTGATGTTGAATACCTTTAAAAGAGGTGGGGTCCATCCTGACGATGGCAAGATCTATGCAAAAGACAAAGCCATAGAAACCCCGGCAGTACCGGCTCAAGTCGTCATTCCCATGAGCCAGCACTTTGGTGCGCCTTGTACGCCGACCGTCAAAGTCGGTGACCTGGTCAAGAAAGGCCAGCTTATCGGGACGAGTGACGCATTCTTGCATGCCGACATCCATGCATCTACGTCCGGCAAAGTCATCAAAGTTGCGCCTATGCCGCACAACATGATGGTCAAATGCATGGCTGTCGTCATCGAAGCAGATGGCAAAGATGAATGGGCAGAAGGGATTCCCCAGGCTCACGACTGGAAACAGCTCGACAGCAAGGAAATCCTGGAACTCATCAAGAAAGCCGGCGTCGTCGGCTGCGGCGGTGCTACTTTCCCGGCTCATGTCAAATTGGCTCCGAACAAACCGGTCGATACGTTCATCGTCAACGGTGCCGAATGTGAACCGTATCTGACTTGTGACTATCGTGCCATGGTCGAAAAGGAAACGACGGACAAACTCGTCACGGGCGTCCAGATCTGCATGAAAGTCCTCGGCGTCAAGAAGGCTTTCATCGGCATTGAAGACAACAAACCGGAAGCCATCCAGAACCTGACCGAAGCTTTCAAAGATATTCCTGAAGTTACGGTTCTCGCTTGTAAGACGAAGTACCCCCAGGGTGCTGAAAAGATGATGATCGAAGCCTGCACAGGTCGTCAGGTCGAACCGGGCGGACTTCCTATGAACGTCGGCTGCGTCGTCAGCAACGTCGGTACGGTCATTGCCATCACCGATGCTGTCTGCCAGGGCATCCCCTTCATCGAACGCCTTACGACCGTTACCGGTGACTGCATCAAAGAACCGAAGAACCTCCGTCTCCGTATCGGTACGACTTTCCAGGAAGCCATCGACTACTGCGGCGGCTTCTCCAAACAGCCGGATCGCCTGATCGCCGGCGGCCCGATGATGGGTCTGGCCCAGTATCAGCTCGATGTGCCGATCACCAAAGGGGCTTCCGGTATTCTGGCTCTCTCTCCGGAAAAATGCCAGGTCGGCGAAGAATCTCCGTGCATCCGCTGCGGCCGTTGCGTAGAAGCATGTCCCATGGGCCTCATTCCGAGCCAGCTCAGCATCTTCTCGTCCTGTCAGGCATGGGATAAATGCATGGAATACGGCGTCATGAACTGTGTTGAATGTGGCAGCTGTGTCTATACCTGCCCGGCAAAACGTAACATTGTCCAGTATATCCGCAATGCGAAAGGCCAGTGCAAAGCTATCCAGCGCGCAGCGCAGGCTAAAGCTGAAGCACAGAAAGCCAAGAACTAATTGGAAGAAGGGATATCATGAGTCCAGAAGCTAAAGGACAAACAAATGGAAAGGATGCTAAAGACATGCAGGAATTTAAACTTACCGTAGCATCTTCACCGCATGTTCGCTGTAACGAAACCATTCCTAAGATCATGTGGAATGTCGTCGCCGCCCTTGTACCGGCTGCTGCGTTCGGCGTCTACTATTTCGGTGTCAATGCTCTCGTCAATATCATCGTCGCAATTGTCTCGGCAGTTGTATTTGAATTCTTATGGGAAAAACTGATGCACAAACGCGTCACCATCAAAGATGGTTCTGCCGTCATCACGGGCCTTCTCCTGGCTATGTGCTGCCCGCCGAGCCTTCCCTGGTGGATGAGCATCATCGGTTCCTTCCTGGCAATCGTCGTTTGTAAACAGGCCATGGGCGGCCTTGGCTACAACATCTTCAACCCGGCTCACGTCGGCCGTGCTGGTTTGATGGTTTCCTGGCCGATCGCCATGACGACCTGGACCCAGCTCAATGGGACCGTCATCGACGGTGTCGCTGGGGCTACACCGCTGAACGTCTTCAAACACGGCGGCGTAGATGCTCTCTTCAATCTCTTCGGTACCAACGATTGGGGCAGCATTTATCAGAGCTTATTCTTCGGGTTCCGCAACGGTTCCCTCGGTGAAACGTCGACAGTCCTCCTCATCCTCGGTGGTCTGTGGCTGATCTACAAAGGCTACATCAACTGGCAGGTTCCGGTCATCATGATCGCTACCGTCGGCGTCCTCATGGGTGCTTTCTATGGCGTCAACGTTGCAATCTTTGAAATGATGGCTGGCGGCCTCATCATCGGCGCCTTCTTCATGGCAACCGATATGGTCACGGCTCCGATTACCCTGAAAGGCCAGATGATCTTCGCATTGGGCTGCGGCCTGATTACGGTCCTCATCCGTACTCTCGGCGGTTATCCGGAAGGGGTTTGCTACTCCATCTTGCTCATGAATACCTTGACTCCGCTCATCGACCGTCTGGTCAAACCGACCGTCTTTGGCGCAGTAAAAAAGGGGGCTAAATAAAATGGCAGACAAAAACGAAAGCGGAATCTTCAAGGTTGCGATGAACCTTATCCTGACCTGCCTGGTTTCCGGCTGTATCATCGGCGTCGTCTATGCTGCTACCAGCAAGATTGCCTATGAAAAAGCTGAACAGATGAAACAGGATTCCATGAAATCCCTCGTTCCGCAGGCTGAAAAATTCGATCCCGTCCCTGGCGAAAAAGATACCTTCGTCGCTGAACAGGGCGGCAAGAAAGTGGCTTATATCATTCCGACGGCTCCGAAAGGTTACGGCGGCGCTATCAAGATGCTGACGGCTGTTTCCATGGATGGCACGGTTATGGACTACACGGTCCTCGAAGCCAACGAAACTCCGGGCCTCGGCGACAGAGGTGCTAAATCTCCGTTTAAAGATCAGTTCAAAGGCAAAAAACTGGAAAACTTGGAAGTCACCAAGAGTGCTAGCGAAAAGGATAAAATCCAGGCTATGACCGGTGCTACCATTTCTTCCCGTGCTTTCACTTTGGGCGTTAAACAGGCTGTTCAGAAAGCAGCAGAGTTAGGGGGTAAATAATAATGAATCTTTGGAAAGTATTTACTAGAGGCATTATTGAAGAAAACCCGTACTTCGTCCTGGCCTTGAGCCTGTGCCCGGGCCTTGCCGTTACGACAAGCATCGTCAATGGCCTGACCATGGGCTGCACAGTATGGTTCGTCATCACGGCTAACAATACGGTCGTTTCCATCATTCACAAGCTGATCAACAAAAAAGTCCGTATCCCTGTTTACATCACCTGTATCGCTACTATCGTAACGTGCGTACAGCTGTTCTTACAGGCTTTTGCTCCGGATCTGTACAAAGCCCTGGGCGTATACCTCGACCTGGTCGTCGTATTTGCTATCATCCTGGCTCGTGCTGAATCGGTTGCATCGAAAAACGGCGTCGTCGTTTCCTTCCTCGACGGCATGGGCATGGGCATTGGCTTCACCATTGCTATGTTCCTCATTTCCTTCGTCCGTGAAATCCTCGGCAACGGTACCTTCTTTGGTATCCCTGTCTTCGGTCCGTCCTATCAGCCGGCTCTGATCATGGCCTTGCCGCCTGGAGCCTTCATGCTCATCGGTTTCATCATGGCTGGTTTCAAAATCTGGAATGAACATGTTGAAAGACAGAGACAACTGAAAGGGAGTGAAGGATAATGGAATACTTTACGCTGTTCATCGGGGCTGTCTTGATTAACAACTTCGTATTGACCAAGTTCCTCGGTTTGTGTATCTTCTTCGGCGTTTCCAAGAACCTGAACGCCTCTGTCGGCATGGGCTTCGCCGTCACTGCCGTCATCACTATGAGTACTATCCTGGCATGGTGCCTGTACAACTTAGTCCTGGTACCGCTTCATTTGGAATTCCTGCGCACGATTTCCTTCGTTATCTTGATCGCAAGTTTCGTACAGTTACTGGAAATCGTCATCAAGAAAGAATCGCCGACCTTGTATAACATGTGGGGCATTTACCTCATGCTGATCGCTACGAACTGTATCGTCCTGTCCGTCCCGGTCATCAGTGTCACCAGCGGTTATAACTTCTTGGAAAACATCGTCTTCGCTGTTGGCGCAGGCCTCGGCTTCGCCGTAGCTCTGATCCTCATGGCAAGCTGCCGTGAAAAATTGGACTATGCCGCTGTTCCCCACGCTCTGAAAGGCACACCAATCGCTTTCATCGTCGCCGGTATGATGTCCCTGGCCTTCCTCGGCTTCTCCGGTATGATTTAAGGCAAAGGAGTGAATTAGATTATGTACGATTATACAACGATAGCTATGTATGCTGTCGGCGTCATGGTTTGCATCGGTATCGTCTTCGGCTTTATCCTTGCAAGTGCTGATAAGAAATTTGCCATGGAAGAAAATCCGCTCATCGGCGAAGTAAAAGAAGCACTTCCTCAGGGCCAGTGCGGTGCCTGCGGTTTCGCCGGCTGTGCAAAATATGCGGAAGCCGTCGTCCTCGACCCGAACGTTCCGCCTAACCTCTGTGTTCCTGGTAAAGCTGAAGTCGCTGCTGTCGTCGCTAAGTTGACAGGCAAAGTCGCTGAAGCTACGGAACCGAAATACGCTCACATCAAATGCCGCGGCGGCAATGGCATTGCCAAACTGGCTTATGAATACAAAGGTGTTCATGACTGCGCGGCTGCTAAGATCGTCCAGCAGGGCCCGAAATTCTGTAAATTCGGCTGTCTCGGCTTCGGCAACTGCACGCGTGCCTGCCCGTTCGGTGCTATGAGCATGGGCGAAAATGGCCTGCCTGTCGTCAACAAGACGCTCTGCACAGGCTGCGGTAAATGCGCTTCTGTCTGCCCGAACCACGTCATCGAACTCCTGCCGATCAGTGCCAAAGTCAGCATCAGCTGCAGCTCCAAAGATTTCGGCGCTCCGGCTATGAAGAACTGCAAGGCCCTGTGCCTCGGCTGCGGTTCCTGCATGCGTAACTGCTCGCATCAGGAAGAAGGGGCTATCAAGATCATCGACCATCTGGCCGTCGTCAACCAGGACATCTGCCATACCTGTGACAATGCTACCTGCCTGACCAAGTGCCCGACTGGTGCCATCAACGAAATGATCAAAGGCTCTTTCAAGAAAGAAGAAAACGTAGGTTAATACATGGATAAGAAACGGTATGTATGGGTTCTTCTCACCATGGCGTTCCTCATCATCCTTAGTTGCTCCGGATGCAGTCTGCATCCGGAGTCTTCTTTTGATAGGAGCGGTGTCGCCATGGATACGACGGTCTCCCTGCGGGCGTCCGGGAAAGAAGCCAAAGAAGCAGTCGATGAAGGCTTTGAACGCCTGAATCAGCTGGACAAACTGGCAGGACAGAATGAAGACAGCGACGTAAGCCGTATCAATGCCGCTGCCGGCAAAGCATACGTCCAGGTCGACCCGGCCATTTATGAAATGATTGAATACGCCAAGGATTATTCGGCCAAGAGCCAGGGCGAATGGGACATTACCGTTGGCGTCATGACCAATTTATGGCGCATCGGCAACGACGACCAGCACGTGCCGTCAGCCGATGAGATTTCCCAGGCCCTGATGAAGGTCAACTATAAGGACATCCTCCTGCGGCCGGAAGACCACAGCGTCATGCTGGCTAAACCGGGCATGGCCATCGACCTGGGCGGCGTGGCCAAAGGCTATGCTGTCGATGAAATCCGCAAGATTTATGAAAAACACCACATCGAAAGCGGCCTCATCAACCTCGGCGCCAGCTCGATGTATGCCGTCGGCAAGACGACCAAGGGCAAGCCCTGGCGCATTGGTATCAAACATCCCCGCTCTGACGACGACAAGAGCTTCCTGGGCATCGTATCCATCGAGAACCAGGCCCTGTCCACATCAGGCGACTATGAACGCTATTTCATCCAGGATGGCGTCCGCTACCACCATATCTTCGACCCCCGCACGGGCTATCCCGCCCGGTCCGGCGTCATGAGCGACTCTGTCGTCATCGACGGTTCCGTACCTCATGCAGGCATGCTCAGCGACATGATGACGACTATCGTCTTCGTCCTGGGACCGCAGAAGGGGATGGAATTGGCAAGCAGCATGGAAGGCGTCAACTGTGAAATCACAGGCAGCGACAATGCCGTCTACATGACCCAGGGCTTTGCCGATAATTTCTCTGACTTGAATAGTGATTTCCATCTTTCCGATTCGGAATAAACCAGTCTCCATAGAAGCAAAAAGTATAACAGAAAAAAAATTAATATCTTTAAGTCTATTTACTTTTTCATTCGTTTGTAAGATAATAGATATGTAAATTTTAGAAATTATGGAGGGTAGTATCTACATATGGATCATATCGATGACAAAATTTTAACGATACTCAAACACAATGGCAAAGCTTCGGCTACGGAAATCAGCAAGGTCGTCGGCCTGTCCATTCCGGCTGTTGCCGAACGCATCCGCAAGATGGAACACAACGGCATCATCGAAGGCTACGGTGCCAAAATCAGCCGCCGCAAGACCGGTTACAACGTGACGGCTTTCATCATGGTCAATCTCGAACGCTCTGGCGATGTCGAAGAATTCCGCTCGAAAATCGTCCAGTACCCGGAAGTCCTGGAATGTCACCACGTCGTCGGCGCCTTTGACTACTTGCTCAAAGTGCTGGTCAAGACACCGGATGACCTGGAACACTTCCTCATGCAGGTATTGAACGAAATCCCGACGGTCGCCTCGTCCCAGACCTTCATGTGCCTGTCGACACTGAAGGAAGAATGGAATGTGTAAAGAGCGTCGTGCCTCGTAGTTCGTAGGGGATGCCCCAAGGGCGTCACGCAGACATTGACGAACCGCTAACAACTAACCAGAACGGGCCGCCCTTTGGGACGGCCCCTACGATAAAAAGGCTTGCCGCTACGCGGCAAGCCTTTTTACTATCCTTTTATTATCTTCCCGTCGAGGCTGATGATGCGTACCTCGAAGGGGATATCTTTGCCGCTCTGTGCGAGGGCTCTTTTGGCAGCCATTTCCAGACCGCCGCAGCACGGGACTTCCATGCGGACCAGGGTGACGTCGTGGATGTCGTTCTGACGGAGGATTTCTGTCAATTTTTCGGCATAGTCGATGTCGTCGAGTTTAGGGCAGCCGATGAGGGTGATGCGGCCCTTGATGAAATCTTCGTGGAAGCGGGCGTAGGCATAAGCCGTACAGTCGGCCGCGATGAGCAGGCTGGCACCGTTGAAATAAGGCGTATGGGGTGGTACGAGCTTGAGCTGGACCGGCCACTGGCTCAGGCGGGAGATGGACGGCCCGGCAGGAACGTCGTCAGCCCTTTTCTGCGTTTCGCCGAGGCTGCGGGCCTGGCTGCCGGGACAGCGGCCGGTGTAGGTCCGTCCCTGGGCGGCCATGTGCTGTTTCACGGCTTCTTCATCATAGGCAGCGGCTTCGCGTTCGACAAAGGTGATGGCATCCGTCGGGCAATGGGGCAGGCAGTCGCCCAGGCCGTCGCAGTAGTCATCGCGCATGAGGCGGGCCTTGCCGTCGACCATGGCGATAGCCCCTTCGTGACAGGCCGTGGCGCAGGCGCCGCAGCCATTGCATTTTTTCGAATCAATCTGTATAATTTTACGTATCATAATTTCCTCCATCGTGGTATATGCATCAAACTGGTTTGGGACCTTTATGGTCTAAGTATAGTCGATGGAGCAAAAATAAGCTGTTGTTTTTCCAACTATCATCTTTTTTTTGGAGGTCTTTCCATGGAACAATATCTTTCCCTCATTGAAACGTCGCCGCTCTTCCACGGCGTCGCCGAAGCCGATGTCCTGCCGCTCTTGCAGCGCTTGAAGGTACGCAAGAAAAAATATGAGAAAGGGGAATTCCTCTTTTATTCCGGCGATGCCGTCCCCTATATCGGACTGGTCCTGGAAGGGGCGGTCCACATCATCCAGGAAGATTACTGGGGGAACCGCAATATCCTGTCCCAGATCCCGGCAGGCTTCTTTTTCGGCGAAGCCTTTGCCTGTCTGCCTGACGCGCCGGCGACGGTCGACGTCGTCGCCGCCTCGGATGCGGTCATCATGCAGGTCTATGTCGGCAACATCCTCCATGCCGGTCAGGTCCTGACGCCGGACCAGGCTCGTTTTACAGGCAATCTCCTGGCTCTGATGGCCGAAAAGAACCGCCTCCTTACGGAAAAGATACGCTACCTGACCCAGCGCTCGACGCGCCAGAAAATCATGCTCTACCTGTCCGACATGGCCCGGAAAAAAGGGAAGGCCACCTTCGTCCTGCCTTTCAACCGCCAGCAGATGGCCGACTTCCTCTCCGTCGACCGCAGCGCCTTATCGGCCGAACTGAGCAAGATGAAAAAAGAAGGCCTCATCGATTACCACAAGGACAAATTCACCTTGCGGCAGGAACATTAAGGAAATCGGCGGGCCGCCAGCTAAGCTGTCCATTCTGGCAGCTACCCTATCGGTACCTGGTGGGCCAGAAAGGCTTTCAGGACGGCTCTTACAAACCACGAGCCACGAGCCACTGCTAAAAAAGGCGCTGTCTTCATGCGACAGCGCCTTTTTTACTCGCTTTTAATGCAGATGGGGGAGGATGTGGCCCATTTTATTCTTTTTCGTTTCCAAGTAGAATTCGTCGAATTTCTGGGGTTTCATTTCGATGGGGACGCGTTCTACGATTTCGACGCCGAAGCCTTCGAGGCCGTAGACTTTTTCCGGGTTGTTCGTGAGCAGGCGGATTTCTTTAGCGCCCATGTCCTGGAGAATCTGGGCACCGATCCAGTATTCGCGAAGGTCCGGAGCGAAACCGAGTTTTTCGTTGGCTTCGACTGTATCGTAGCCCTGTTCCTGGAGGACATAGGCTTTGAGTTTATTGATGAGGCCGATGCCACGGCCTTCCTGGCGCATGTAGAGGAGAATGCCCCGGCCTTCGGCGTTGATCTGTGTCAGGGCAGCGGCCAGCTGTTCACCGCAGTCACAGCGGCGGGAGCCGAAGACGTCGCCTGTAAGGCATTCAGAATGGACGCGGCACAAGAGGTTCTTGCCGTCGCCGATTTCGCCTTTGACCAGAGCGACGTGATGTTCGCCCGTCAGGTCGTTGATGTAGCCGTAGATCTTGAAATCGCCGTATTTCGTCGGCATCTTGGCGACGGCTTCGCGGATGACGTGTTTGTCATGGCGGCGGCAGTAGTTCTGGAGATCGTGGATGGTGATGAATTTCAGGCCGTATTCGTCGGCGATTTTCCAGAGGTCCGGCGTGCGCATCATCGTGCCGTCGTCTGCCATGATTTCGCAGCACAGGCCGACCTGTTTGAGTCCGGCCAGGCGCATGAGGTCGACCGTGGCTTCCGTGTGGCCGTTGCGGGTCAGGACGCCGCCGCGTTTGGCGACGAGGGGGAAGTTGTGGCCAGGACGGCGGAAGTCTTCGGGACGGGCCGATTCTTCAGCGCATTTGCGGGCCGTCAGGGCGCGTTCGACAGCCGAGATGCCCGTCGTCGTGTCGACGTGGTCGATGGAAACAGTGAAGGCCGTTTCGTGGTTATCTGTATTTTCGCTGACCATCTGGGGCAGGCCGAGCTTATGGGCATATTCGATGCTCATGGGCATGCAGATCAGGCCCTTGCCGTGGCTGGCCATGAAGTTCATGTTTTCTGTCGTGCAGTACTGGGCGGCGCAGATGAAGTCGCCTTCGTTTTCGCGGTCCGGGTCATCGGTGACGATGATGACGTGGCCGGCCTGTAATTCTTCCAATGCTTCTTCGATAGTGTTGAATTTACGTTTTTCTGTAGTCAAAATAAAGACCTCCTTAAAGTCTGTATTGTCCATAGTTGGTGGTACTCAAAAAGCCCTGGCGATGAGGCACAGGGCTTTGACATGCAAGGAAAGGCACGCTGCAGAAACAGCACGCCACATCTTCTTCCATCCAGACTATACTGTCGGTTTTGGAATCGCACCAAATCACGAGCCAATGGCTCCTACGCCGTAGCGTTCGCGGACTATACCGCCGATCGGGAATTTCACCCTGCCCTGAAGATATACGTTTTATTCAGTTCTGTTATGTATTATACACGGTAACTTTCATTTTTGCAAGGTAACTTTCATTTTTGCAAGTTAGTCGACGTCGAAGATTTTCCCCGGGTTGAGGATGTCGTTCGGGTCGAGGGCTTTCTTGATGGCCTTCATCATTTCCAGTTCGCCGGGATCGGTGAATTCTTCCATCAAATGCTTGCGCTTGTAGCCGATGCCGTGTTCGCCGGACAGGCGGCCGCCGTGGGCATAAATGAATTTGTACAGTTCCTGCTGGTTGGCCTTGACCCGCTGGTCCCAGTCTTCATAGGTGGCATCTTCATTCTTGAGGATGTTCAAGTGAATGTTGCCGTCGCCGGCGTGGCTGGCGATACGTGTGACCAGGTTGTATTTCTTGGCCAGGCGCAGGATTTCGTCGAGGAGGGCCGCTTCCTGGTCGACAGGGACGACGACGTCTTCTTTGCAGACGATGAGGCTTTCGGCGCGGACGGCTTCGGCAAAGGCCTTGCGGGCCTGCCAGATCTTATTGTGGTCAGCGACGAGGACTGACGACGCGCCGTTTTCCGTGCAGACTTCGTCGAGGATGACGGCCTTGTCGTCCAGGTCGTCTTCGCTGGTCCCTTCGACTTCGACGATGACGTAGTTGCCGTTGTCGCTGCCCTGGAGATTTTCATTGAGGTATTTTTCGACGGACTTGATGGTGATGTTGTCCATGAATTCGACGCACGTCGGCGTGATGCCGGCCTTGATGATTTTGGTGACGACGCCCATGGCCTGGCGGCGGTCGTCGAAGATGGCCAGCAGGTCGAGGGCGTACTTCGGCTTGGGCAGGAGCTTCAGCGTCGCCTTGGTGATGATGCCTAGGGTCCCTTCGGAGCCGATGACCAGCTGGTCCAGGGAATAGCCTGTCGACTGTTTCTGCAGGCGCGCGCCGAGGTTGACGATGCGCCCTGTCGGGTTGACGACTTCCACGCTGTAGACCTGGTGGCGCGTCGTCCCGTATTTGACGGCCCGGTTGCCGCCGGCGTTGGTGGCGATGTTGCCGCCGATGAAGCACGAGTCGCCGCTGCACGGATCGCCGGCGTAGAAGAGACCTTTCTTTTCGGCCGCTTCCTGCAGGTCCGACGTGCGTACACCCGGTTCGACGACGGCATAGAGGCCGTCTTCATTGATTTCCAGTATCTTGTTCATCTTTTCCAGCGACAAGACGATGCCGCCGTATTCCGGGACGGCGCCGCAGGCCAGACCCGTGCCGGCCCCGCGGGGGACGACAGGGAAGTGGCAGGCATTGGCCAGCTTGATGATGGCGCTGACCTGCTGGGCTGTTTCGGCAAAGACGACGACTTCGGGCATGTGATGGTAAGCCGGGTCGGTCACTTCGTCATGGGAATAAGGCTGCATGGCGTCGGCGTCGGTGACGACGTCTTTCGGGCCGACGATGGCCTTTAATTTTTCCAGGATTTCTGTCGTTATTTTTTCATAGTGCATACGTGTTCCCCCTCGGATAAGATACAAAATGTCGTGCCTCTATTATATATAACTGCCGCCCATTTTAAAAGGAATTTTACAAAAAAACTTTATCTTGCCAGCAAAGCACGGTATACTATAGGGTAAGACTTTTTCAGTCTCTTGTTCTTAGAAAGGGTGATTGGGTGGAAACCAAGCAGTATCGCCAGCCTCGGCGCCGAAAGAAGCGCCGCAAGGTCCCCCGGAAGCGCCGTACAGGGCTGCTCATCCGGCTCCGGCAGATGAGCTGGTATAATCTTATTCTCGTGGCCATCATCGTCGCCGGCTTCTATCTCATCGGCGTCCGCCTCTACAGGCTGTGGGAAATCCATGACGACATGAACCGGACCCTGCAGCAGGAACAGACCTTGCGGGACGAAAATCTTCGCCTTCGCGAACGGCGTGACAAGCTGAATGATCCCGATGAAATCGCCCGGGAAGCGCGCGAACAGTTCGGCCTGGCCAAGCCCGATGAAATTCCCTATAAGCCGTGATTCCCTATATTTTGTATTTTGATGATTGAATTTTTTGGCATTTATGAGTATAATGGCTTTATACGTTTAGCAGTAATGCTGATATTACAAGGAGGAAATCAAAACAGCATGACAATCGAAGTAGGCAGTGTGATGGAAGGTACCGTTACAGGAATCACAAAATTTGGCGCATTCGTAGAGCTTCCGGATAAGAAGGTAGGTCTTGTACATATTTCTGAAGTCGCTAATGAGTATGTCAAAGATGTAAATGATTTTTTGAAAGTTCGAGACAAGGTCAACGTCAAAGTGTTGTCTGTAGACGATAAGGGAAAAATTGCCCTGTCTATCAAACAGACCCAGCCGGCGCCGGAAAAGAAAGAATTCCGTCCGAAACGCGATTTTCGGCAGAAACATGAATTTCGCCAGCATAACGGCTTTGATTCGCGCCGTTCGTCGGGCTCGCTGTCTTTTGAAGACCGGCTCAGCAAATTCCTGAAGGAAAGCGATGAACGCCTGATGGATTTGAAGCGCAATACGGAATCGAAACGCGGCGGCCGCGGTGCGCGCCATGCTGATTGAGTGCGTATTGAATAGCGGAAGGTAAAAAAGAAGGGCGCTGTTGCACAAAGACAGCGCCTTTTTACGTTTACAGGAAGGAGCAGATATGGAGTATCAGAAGTATGCAGTCATCGACATCGGCTCCAACTCCCTGCGACTCATGACGGGCTGGCAGGAAGTCCCGGGCACGTGGATTTTTTCGCCGAAAGAACTGGCGACGACGCGGCTGGGGAAAGATATCGATGAAACACACTATTTGTCACCGGCAGGGATGGAAGCGTCCTTTGCGGCCATGGAAGGCTGGCAAGAACAGCTGACAGGCGTACCGGTCTGTGCCGTCGCCACCAGTGCCGTCCGCGAAGCTATCGACGGCCAGGCCTTCCTGGCAGAAGTGCGGGCCCGTTTCGGCTGGCACTGCCGGGCCATTTCGGGCCTGGAAGAAGCGTCGCTCAGCTTCACTGGAGCTACGGCCTCGCTCAGCCCCGATGTGACGGCAGCCGTCATCGACATCGGCGGCGGCAGCAGTGAAGTCGCCGTCGGCCGCGGCGGTGACCTGTGTTGGTCCCACAGCTACCCCATGGGGGCTGTGCGCTTTACGCGGGGCGAAGTCATGAGCCATCAGGCCGTCGCCCATCTGGAAAACCGCTGCTATCAGGAATGGCTGCCCATGCAGGTCCAGCCGGACCTGCTCATCGGCGTCGGCGGGACGCTGACGACGCTGGCGGCCATGGACTTGCAGCTGGCCGTCTACGATGCAGAGAAAGTCGAAGGCCATCGCGTTTCCTATGATGCCCTGTGCGGCCATATCGAACGCCTCCGGGCCATGACGCCGGAAGAACGGCGCCACGTACCGGGCCTGCAGCCCAAGCGCAGCGACATCATCGTCGCCGGCCTGCTCATTGCCAAGTCCTTTCTCCAGCGCTATCACATCCCGGCCATCACCGTCAGCGAACGGGATCTCATGGAAGGCGTCTTTTTCCGCCATTCCTTCCATGATGCGGCCTGGAACTCCCGGGACCGCCAGTCGTGAACCTTGTCGACCGCGTAGACGCTTACGGCAGGCAGCACGGCCTGTGGCAGCCGGGGAGGGCCCTGGTCGTCGCCTGCTCCGGCGGGCCCGATTCGCTGGCTCTGCTGGATATACTGAGCCGCCTGGCCCCGTTATATAGGCTGACCTTGACGGCCTGCTACGTCCACCACGGCATCCGCCGGGCGGCCGATGAAGAAGTCAGCCTGGTACGGCGCGAAGCCGTGCGCCGCCATTGCGGTTTTGCCTGGCAGTACGTCGACGTGCCGGCCCTGGCCCGGCGGGAAAAGGCGTCGGAAGAAGCCGTAGGCCGGCGCGAACGCTACCGCATCCTGCGGGAAACGGCCCGGGCCTGCGGGGCCGAACGCATTGCCGTGGCCCATCACGCCGATGATCAGGCCGAAACGGTATTGCTCCATCTCCTGCGCGGCAGCGGCCTCGACGGCCTCTGCGGCATGGCGCCCAGGCGGGGCGACATCATCCGGCCGCTGCTTATGGTGACCAAGGCGGAGCTGGCAGCCTATGCCGCGGCCCGGGACCTTCCGGTCTGTCACGACGAAACCAATGACAGCCGGCGCTACAGCCGCAACCGGATACGCCTGGACCTGCTGCCGCAGCTGCAGGCTTATAACCCGGCCATTACGGCGGACCTGAACCGCCTGGCCGATATCGTCAGGGCCGACGAAGCCTTTCTGGACGACGCTGCCGAAACACTCTATGGGCAGCTCGTCCTTCCCGAAGACGTACCGGCTTTAGACAAGAAGCGCTTGCTGGCCCAGCCGCTGGCTATGCAGCGGCGCCTCATCCGCCGCTTGTGGCAGGAGGCGACGGGCTCTCGTCAGGACCTGCCTTTTCATTATGTTGAAACGATACGGGACCTGGCCGCCAAAGGAGCTGGAAAACAGTTCCAGTGCGGCCGGGCCTGTGCTTATACGACCCGGACAGCCCTCTGCCTGGGTCCTGCCGTTCCCCGCAGGGGACGGCAGGGGTAATTCACTTTTTCACGGAGGAAAACAAGATGCATCAGGATATCAAAGAAATTTTATTTACAGAAGAACAGATTGCTGCCCGCGTCCGCGAACTGGGTGCGCAGATTACTAAAGATTATGCCGGCAAGACCATCCTCATGTGCGGCATCCTCAAAGGGGCCGTCACCTTTTTCACCGACCTGGCCCGCTGCATCGACGGCCCGGTCTACTTCGATTTCATGAGCTGCTCCAGCTACGGTTCGTCGACGACGTCGTCAGGTGTCCTCAAGATCCGCAAGGACCTAGATAACGACGTCAAGGATAAAGATGTCCTCATCGTCGAAGACATCATCGACACGGGCGTCACCTTGAGCCATCTCGTCCCCATGCTCCAGGAACGGGGTGCCCGCTCGGTCAAATTGGCAACCCTCCTCAGCAAGCCGGCCCGCCGCCAGGTCGAAGTCCCTGTCGATTACAACGGCTTTGAAATCCCCGATGCCTTCGTCGTCGGCTATGGCCTCGACTACGACAGCCGCTACCGCAACCTGCCGTACATTGGCATTTTGAAAGAAGAAGTATATTCCAAGTAGTTGTTACTTTAGAAGAAGTGTGGTAATATAAGACTGTATTGGTTGGAATAAAAAAGCATTATCATAAACTAAGTGAAAGGAGCCATATTTTGAGTAAATTTGTGCGGAATGTAAGTTTATACTTACTCATCATCATCGTCGCCGTATCGATCATAGATGCCTTTACCAGCAGTAAGACAGATAAATCGGAAATTTCTTACACGAATTTCATGAGTCAGGTGCAGCAGAAAAAAGTCGATGCCGTCCAGATCACAGCCGACCACGCTATCGTCGGACAGCTGAAAGACGGAACCTCTTTTACTTCTTATGCCCCGACCGATTCGGCACTCTTGCCGGCACTGCGCGATGCTGATGTCAACATCATCGCCAAACCGCCCGAACAGCCTTCGTGGTGGATGAACATGCTGACAGCAGTCCTGCCAATCCTGGTCCTCATTGCCATCTGGTTCTTCATCATGCAGCAGACCCAAGGCGGCGGCGGCCGGGTCATGAACTTTGGCAAGAGCCATGCCAAGATGCACGGGGAAGGTAAGATCAAGGTTACCTTTAAAGACGTTGCTGGTGAAGACGAAGCGAAGGAGGAATTGGCGGAAATCGTCGAATTCCTGCGCAACCCCAGCAAGTATAATGCCATTGGCGCCAAGATACCCAAAGGGGTGCTCCTCTTCGGCCCTCCGGGGACCGGCAAGACCCTCCTGGCTCGTGCCGTAGCCGGCGAAGCCGGTGTCCCCTTCTTCAGCATCAGCGGTTCCGACTTCGTCGAAATGTTCGTCGGCGTCGGTGCCTCCCGTGTCCGTGATTTGTTCACACAGGCCAAGAAGAACGCGCCCTGCATCGTCTTCATCGACGAAATCGATGCCGTCGGCCGCCAGCGCGGTGCTGGCCTTGGCGGCGGTCATGACGAACGGGAACAGACATTGAACCAGCTCCTGGTCGAAATGGATGGCTTCGGTTCCAACGAAGGCATCATCACCATCGCTGCGACCAACCGTCCGGATATCCTCGACCCGGCGCTTCTCCGTCCGGGCCGTTTCGACCGGCAGATCACCGTCGACCGGCCGGACCTGCGCGGCCGCCGGGCTATCCTCGACGTCCACGCCAAAGGCAAGCCCCTCGGCAAGGATGTCGACCTCGACGTCATCGCCAAGAAGACGCCGGGCTTCACCGGTGCCGACTTGGGCAACCTGCTCAATGAAGCAGCCCTCCTGGCTGCCCGGGCTAATAAGAAAGTCATCAACATGGCTGAACTGGAAGAAGCCAGCGAAAAAGTCTGCTTCGGTCCGGAACGCCGCAGCCATGTCATCAGCGATAAGGAAAAGCGCCTGACGGCAGTCCACGAATCGGGCCACGCCCTCATCGCCTATCTCCTGCCTGATGCCGACCCGGTCCACAAGGTCACCATCATCCCCCGCGGCCGGGCTGGCGGCTATACCATGATGCTGCCGGAAGAAGACCGGTCGTATGAAACGAAGTCGTACTACCTGGCCCAGATCCGCGTCGCCCTCGGTGGCCGGGCTGCTGAAGAAATCGTTTTCAACGAAATCAGCAGCGGCGCTTCCGGTGACCTTCAGAGCGTCACCCGTATCGCCCGCCAGATGATCACCCGCCTGGGCATGAGCCCGAAACTGGGCCCCATGGTCTTTGGCGAACAGCAGGACCAGGTCTTCCTCGGCAAGAGCCTGGGTCACGAACGCAACTACAGCGAAAGCGTAGCCGAACTCATCGACAAGGAAATGCACGACACCGTATCGGAAGCCTATGCCGACGTGCTCCACATGTTGCGGGAACACCTGGATACGCTGAAAAATATGGCCAATGCCCTGATGGAAGTCGAAACGATCAATCATCAGCAAGTCGATAACCTGGTCAAATACGGCACCTTGGAAGGGCCGCAGGGCGTTAAAAAAGAAGCTGCTGAAACACCGGCAGAAACGGCAGAAGCCGAAACACCGGACACAGCAGCCGTTTCCGAAGCCGCTCCGACAGTCAAGGAAGAAGCACCTGCACCGGCAGCTCCCAAAGCCGAACAGACAGAAGTACAGATCAGCCCCTGGGGAAACCCTGTCCCCAAAGGCGGCCTGACCACAGGCCTGACCGATAAGGACGAAGAAGAAAAAAAGGCTGACGAAGAAAAATAGAGAGTGAAAAAAGGCGCTGTCGCATGAAGACAGCGCCTTTTTGAGTATTAAGTTTGCAGTTTGTAGTAGGGGTCGCCGCGTGGGCGACCCGCCTGGGATTTGGTGGTGCTCTCCACGAGCCACTAACCCTAACCTCCCCTTGACAGGGTTATCGTTTATGTTACAATTTCTACATAGAATAGGTGAGTTATGCGCTAGGGAGTAGCGCTTTTTTTTGAATGGATGCTGCCAGGGGCAGCGGCAGAGGTGATTGCTATGAGACAAGACATTCTCGATTTTTTGATACAGCACAAGGACGAATTCGTATCGGGCCAGCAGATTTCTGAGCAGCTCGGGATTTCCCGGACGGCCGTATGGAAGCATATCCGCGTCCTCAAACAGCGGGGCTATGTCATCGAGTCGTATACCAAGAAAGGGTATTGTCTGCGCGAAGCGCCGGAACTGCTGTCGGAACAGGCTATCGAAGAAGGGCTTTCGACGAAAGTCGTGGGACGTCATATCGTCTACCGGGAACGCGTCGATTCGACGAATAATGTCGCCAAGAAGCTGGCCGATGAAGGCGCCCCGGAAGGGACCATCGTCGTCGCCGAAGAACAGACCGGAGGCCGGGGACGCATTAACCGCTCGTTCTTGTCGCCTTTTGCCAAGGGCGTCTGGTTCTCCCTGATCCTGCGGCCTAACATCCCGCCTATGGAAGTCTCCAAGATGACCCTCCTGGCTGCCGTCGCCGTGGCCCGGGCCATCCGCCATCACGGCCTGACGGACTGCGGCATCAAGTGGCCTAATGACATCCTGGTCAAGGGCCGCAAGATGGTGGGCATCCTGACCGAACTAAACGGTTCGGCGGAAAAGGTCAATTACATCATCATGGGTATCGGGGTCAATACGGGTATCACCGCTGAGGACCTGCCTAAGGATTTGCAGTCCATCGTCACCAGTTTTGCCCGCGAAGGCGTCCGCGTCAGCCGGCTGGCCCTGCTGGAAACGCTGCTGAAGGAAATCGAAGGGCTGTACCAGACCGTCTGCCGTGACGGTTTCGCCCCAGTCCTGGCCGAATGGCGGGCCCTGTCCTGCATGTTGGGCCAGGACGTAACGGTCACATCCATCGACAAGACCTTTTCCGGCAAAGCCGTCGATATCGATGAGAACGGCAATCTCCTCGTCGCGACGCCAGAAGGCGTGGAAGTCGTCATGGCAGGGGATATTCATGTCCGTCCGGCTTAATTTAGCCGTAAAGACTATTCAAGACAGGCAAACTCTGTTATTATAATAGGCGTATTATCAACTTAAAGTAGGCAGGAGATAAAGTTATGCTATTAGTCATTGATGTAGGGAATACAAATATTGTCCTGGGCATTTTCAAGGGAAAAGAGCTCATGGACCACTGGCGCGTATCGACGAACCGCCTCCGGACGACCGATGAATACGGCGTCCTCATTCGCAACCTCTTTTATTTGAACGGCGTCAACTCCGATGAAATCGATGCCATCATCATTTCGTCGGTCGTACCGCCGGTCATGCCCACGCTGGAACGCATGTGCCAGCGCTATTTCGGCCTGACGCCGCTGGTCATCGGACCGGGTGTCAAGACGGGCATGGACATCAAATACGACAATCCCCGTGAAGTCGGTGCCGACCGCATCGTCAACGCCGTCGCAGCGTATGAAAAATTCGGCGGCCCGGTCATCATCATCGACTTCGGCACGGCGACGACCTTCTGTGCTGTCGACAAGAAAGGGACGTACCTCGGTGGCGCCATCTGCCCGGGCATCGGCATCTCTACGGACGCCCTGGTCCAGCGCACGGCGAAACTGCCGCGTATCGAAGTCGTCCGCACGGATAAGGTCATCTGCCGCAATACCGTCGAAAGTATGCAGGCCGGCGTCTTCTATGGCTTCGTCGGCCAAGTCGACGGCATCGTCGCCCGTATGCGCAAGGAACTGGGCTGTAAGGCTAAAGTCGTCGCTACGGGCGGCCTGGCCGTCATCGTCGCTCCGGCTACGGATGCCATCGACGTCGTCGAACCCATGCTGACCCTGGAAGGGTTGAGAATCATTTATGACCGCAACCGTTAAGCCCTTTGCCATCGGCAAGGTCGAGCTCGATGCCCCGGTCATCCTGGCCCCTATGGCCGGCGTCTGTGATGCGCCGTACCGGGTCATCGCCCACCGCTATGGGGCGGCCCTGGTCTGCGCGGAAATGGTCAGTTCCCAGGGTATCCGCTACCGCAACCAGCATACAGAAGAACTGCTGCACATCGAAGACGGGGAACACCCCCTGTCCATGCAGATTTTCGGCTCGGACCCGGACGTCATGGCCCAGGCAGCGGCCGTCGTCGAAGAAGCCGGTGCCGATATCGTCGATATCAATATGGGCTGTCCCGTCAAGAAAGTCGTCAAGAACGGCGACGGCTCGGCCTTGATGAAGAACCTGCCCCTGGCAGAGAAAGTCATCCGTGCCGTCGTCGGCGCCGTGTCCATCCCGGTCACGGTCAAGATGCGCACCGGCTGGGATGACGCCTCTTTTACGGCGCCGGAACTGGCCAAACGGGCTGAAGCGGCTGGTGCCGCTGCCGTCACCGTCCACGGACGGACGCGGGAACAGTTCTATAGCGGCAAGGCGGACTGGCAGAAAATCAAAGCCGTCGTCGATGCCGTATCCATCCCGGTCATCGGCAACGGCGACGTCGTCGACGGCCCGTCGGCGGCAGCCCTGATGGAACAGACCGGCTGCGGTGCCGTCATGGTCGGCCGCGGCGCTCAGGGCAATCCCTGGATTTTCCCGCAGATACGCCATTATTTGGCGACGGGCGAAGTCCTGCCGCCGCCGACGGCCATGGAACGTTATGAACAGATGCTGTCCCATTTTGAAGCCCTGCTGGCCTATAAAGGTGAATACATCGGCGTCCGGGAGATGCGCTCCCACGCCTCGTGGTATACCCACGGCCTCTATGGCTCGGCGGCCCTGCGCGAACGCATCAACCGGGCCGGTTCGGCTGACGAATTCCGAGCCATCGTCCGCGACATGATGGACAAGGCGCGCCGGGCAGGGACATAGCTGTTTTATTGACACAAGGGACGGATGTGCATATAATTAAGAGTACGGTATAAATTAAAGATATGATATTGAAACGTGATTATATCGCAGGAGGAGCAGGAATATCATGACCAACGAAACGCTGATTACCCAGGAAGGGTTACAGAAATTAAAAGATGAATTGAATGAACTGAAATCGGTCCGCCGCATTGAAATTTCTCAGCGCATCAAAGAAGCTATCGCCCTCGGTGACTTGAGCGAAAACGCCGAATACGATGCCGCCAAGAATGAACAGGGCATCATCGAAGGCCGTATTGCCGAATTGGAAGCCAAGATCCGCACGGCTAAGATCATCAAGGAAACCGATGATGGCTCGGATAAAGTCCGCCTCGGTTCCAAAGTCATCCTGGAAGATGCCGAAACGGGGGACCGCTTCGATTACACCGTCGTCGGTACGGCAGAAGCCGATCCGTTCAACGGCCGCATTTCCAATGAATCTCCTGTAGGGAAAGCCATCCTCGGCCAGGTCATCGATGCTGCCAATCCGGCTATCGTTACCGTCAAAGCACCGGCAGGTGAAATCAAATACCGCATCTTGCCGCCTGATGCAGAATAAATCCTAGGAGGAATATCATGTCGGACACGAAAGAAAAAGAAACGCCCATTATTGAAGAAGAAAAATTGAATGACCAAATGAAGGTCCGCCGCGAAAAGATGCAGGAATTCATCGACGCCGGCGTCTATCCCTTCGGTCAGAAATACAACTGGGATCATCATGCACAGGAAGTCAAAGATGACGCCGTTGAACTGGAAAAGAATGAAACCGTCGTCAGCGTCGCCGGCCGCCTCATGGCCATCCGCCGCCACGGCAAGACTGCATTCTGCGTCCTCCGCGACTTGAGCGGCGAAATCCAGCTCTATTTCCGCAAAGACGTACTCGGTGAAGAATCGTACAATTTATTCAAGCTCCTCGATATCGGTGATATCGTCGGCGTCGAAGGGACAGTCTTCGTCACCCATACGGGCGAAACGACGATTCGCGTCGAAAAATGGACCCTCTTGTCCAAATCGCTCCGTCCGCTGCCGGAAAAATTCCATGGCCTGACCGATAAGGAAACGCGGTATCGCCAGCGCTACCTCGACCTCATCGTCAATCCGGAAGTCAAAGACACATTCATCAAACGGTCGAAGATCATCAAGGGCATCCGCAAATACCTCGATGACCGCCACTTCCTGGAAGTCGAAACGCCGATGCTCCATACCATCGCCGGCGGCGCTGCAGCCCGTCCGTTCAAGACCCATCACAACGCCCTCGATATGGACATCTACCTGCGTATCGCACCGGAACTCCACCTCAAACGCCTCCTCGTCGGCGGCTTGGAACGGGTCTATGAAATGAACCGCTGCTTCCGCAACGAAGGCATCGATACACGGCATAACCCGGAATTCACGACGGTCGAATTGTACCAGGCTTATGGCGACTTGGAAGACGTCATCAACATTACGGAAGACATGGTCTCCAAACTGGCAGAAATGCTCTATGGCACGATGAAATTGACCTATATCGACAAGGAAATCGACCTCACGCCGCCGTGGGACCGCATGACCATGATCGAAGCCGTCAAGAAATTCAGCGGTGCTGACTTTGAAGGCATTACCGATGTCGAAACGGCCCGCAAGATGGCTGACGAACACGACGTTGAATACGGCCAGTACGATGGCGTCGGCAAGATCATCAACGCTTTCTTTGAAAAATTCGTCGAAGAAAACCTCATCCAGCCGACGATCATCACCGGTCATCCCCTGGAAATCTCGCCGCTCACCAAACAGGACCGGGACAATCCGCTCTTGACCTATCGTTTTGAAGCCTTCATCTATGGCCGCGAACTGGCCAATGGCTTCTCGGAATTGAATGATCCCATCGACCAGCGCAACCGCTTCATCGAACAGATGAAGGAACGGGAACGCGGCGATGACGAAGCGCATCAGATGGACGAAGACTACTGCCGCGCACTGGAATATGGCCTGCCTCCGACAGGCGGCCTGGGCATCGGCATTGACCGACTGGTCATGTTCCTGACCAACAGCCCGTCTATCCGCGACGTTCTCCTCTTCCCGTTGAGCCGCCCGGAACAGCATAAATAAGATAAGGACGGTTCCATGAAGGTTTCTGCCATCATGCACGATTCCTTTGACTTAAAAGTTTTTCGTTCGTCGTTCATCGTTCATCGCGATGGCTTGTTATTTTTGCTCCCTTGCGACAAACGATGAACGGCCTGCGACCAACGTAAAACGGAGCTGTCTTCATTGGACAGCTCCGTTTTCTCAATCCTACGAAGGAGGAACGCTATGAAATATACAGCCATGGCTGCGCTGGTCTTCGCTGCCTGCCTGGCCTGGGGGCCGGCAACGGGGGCGGCACCAGCTGAAAAGCCGGAAAAGGCCCTGACCGGGACTGCCACTGCAGCCGCAGTGGATGCCGGCGGGAAAGCCGGGACCGTTCCGTCTGCCCAGAAGGACGCCGATAAGGCCATCAAGGCCGTCGCGCCCCAGTCCGATGACAAAACCGGCAAAGCGGATAAATCCGATAAAGACGGCAAAGAGAATAAAGACAGCAAAAAAGAAACGGCCCATGTACCGACGGATGATGACTGCGTCCTCCTCGATTCGCTGGATACGCTGACCATTCCGCCCCTGCAGGCCAGTGATTTTTACATCGGCAGCATCCATCACGGCGACAGCCCGGCCAAGGTCAAGCGCATTTTTGGGCCGCCGGCGAAGTTTTCCCGCAGCACCCACTATACGACCATGCAGTACAACGACAAGGACTTGAAGATGCGCTTTACTTTCCGCAACAAGACGGCTGACAGCCTGCGCCACAGTGCCGATACGCGCAAAGCCGTCCTGCCCGGTGCGGAATCGATGTTCCTGTCGGCTGGGACGAACATCCTAATCGGCCGGGACGTACGCCTGAAATATCCGGCCGAAGTGCTGCTGCGCCAATATGGCCTGCCCGATTCGGTCCTGCGCGATGCCGATGCCAATGTCTATTACTTCACTTATGAAAGTCCGCGGAAAGATGTCATGTACGTCTTTGCCATCGGCAACCGCCGCATCGAACGCGTGGCCCTCATGCCCGTGCGGCCGCCGTACATTACGGGGGACGAACCGGCGGACCGCATGAAACTGGGCGAACGGGACTTTACCCTCATGGGTTTTGGCCTCAACCAGCCTTTCGAGCCGAACAAGTACAACATGTGGACCAACCTGGTCAAGCGCAATAACAGCAACTTCTGGCTCTATGGCGATTACGGCGTCGAAGTGGACCGGCGCAATATCGTGCAGAAAGTCTTCCTCTTGACGAATAATGCCTATACTGGCCGCGGGGCGACCCTGGGTTATCATGTCTCGACGATCCTGGCCTTATATGGCCGGCCGGACCGCGTCGAATGGGGGCCGGACAAAGAAAAATCCGTCGACGCCTATTACTATGACAGTCCCTATCAGAAAGGCGTGTCCCTGGTCATCGTCGTGCGTCACAACGAGCCCTATGTCGATGACATCATCCTGACGTCGACGCCGATCAAGAACATCCAGGACCCGATGGAACGGTATGGATTGAAATGATGATACATATTGTTTTGTCATATGTCAAAATAAAATAGCAAAAATGCTTTACTTATATGATGAAAGTTAGGTATAATAAAATAAATAATATAAGAAAACGAAGGTGATTTTCATGGTTACAGATGCAGATGTTTTAAAACGGTGGAAGTACATTGCCCAGGACGATGAAAAATTGTTGATTCTCATTGGCGGACCCGGTTCCGGCAAGAGCAGCTTGATTCGTGAACTGACATTCCAGGATGGCTGGAAAATCTGTGAAGCCCGGGAACTCTTTGATGACGAATTCCTGGAAATCCCCCGCGCTGACCGCCCGGATAAGGCCATTGCCCTGGTGTCGGCAGCCATTCATCGTCTCAATGCCCGTGTTGTCATGATTGATAATGTTGAATTCCTGTTCGCACCGATCCTGAACCTCGACCCCGTAGCGATGCTGAAGAAGTTGAGCCGCGAATGCCCGATTATCGTCAGCTGGCGCGGCAGCCTGGAAGGCAATACTTTGTATTTTGAACACAATGGCGATCCGAAATATGCTAAATTCGTCATCGATAACCCGAATCACGTCATTTGCCTCGACGAATAAAAATAGGCGTAATTTAAAGATTCGTTATTTTTTCGCAATCGTTTTTTCATAGATACTTGTTAGAATGAGTGCTGTCCCGCAAAGAAAAGCTCTTTGCGCGGCAGCACTTTTTTTTTACCTGCCATTGTGGTATACTTTCTAGTATTGTTGTAAACATTTCATCAGGTATTCAGCGAAAAGGAGTTAAAAACATGAGTGATTATATTATTGCCGTCATCCTGGGTATCGTCGAAGGGGTCACGGAATATTTGCCAGTTTCATCGACAGGCCATATGATTCTCGTCGGCGATATGCTCGGCTTTACCGGTCCCCGGGCCAGCGTCTTTGAAGTCTTCATCCAGCTCGGCGCTATCTTGTCGGTCATCGTCATTTATAAAGAGAAGTTCATCCGCATGCTCCATCAGTACCGCTGCTGGGACCTCTTCCGCCGGGAAAACTGGTTCCGCACCGATACGGGACTGACCCTGGCCCACGTCGCAGCCGGCATCGTGCCGGTCATGGGCATCGGCTATCTGGCCCACCACGCCATCAAGACCTATCTCTTTTCGGCAGGGACGGTCATCATCGGCCTCATCATCGGTGGTATCTTCATGCTCGTCGCTGAAAAGTCCCATACCAAGACGGTCTGTAACGACGTCGAAAAGATGACTATTGCCCAGGCCTTCCTGACGGGCATGTTCCAGATCCTGGCCTTATGGCCCGGCTTTTCCCGTTCCGGTTCGACCATTGCCGGCGGCCTTTTCCTGGGCCTCAGCCGGAAAGCAGCAGCTGACTTTTCCTTCATCATCGCCGTACCGGTCATGATCGTCGCCTGTTTCTATGACCTCTTGAAGAGCCTGAGCGACCTCAGCGGCAACGACCTGGTCATGATCGTCATCGGCTTCATTACGGCCTTCATCGTCGCCTACATCTCGGTCCTCTGGTTCCTGAAATTCATGAACAAGTCGACGCTGGCATCCTTTGCCTACTACCGTTTCGTCGTAGCCGTCATTTCCTTCGTCTACTTCTTCATCCTGTAGGGCGTTGGCCTGCCATCATGCGAGTATGGTTTGTAGTACGGAGCTTGTAGTTGTCAGAGAAAACCTTTAAATTTAAAGCCATCCCCTAACCACTAGCCACTAGCTGCTAACCCTAAAAAGGGGCTGTCGTACGTGCGACAGCCCCTTTTTTTGAATCAGGTTGGCGGGATCCCCATGGCGGGCGCCCCACGTGGTCGCCCCTACGGATGCCGATGGCGGGATTCCCACAACGGGCCGCAACCACGAGCCACTAGGCCACAGACGCCATCACGATCCGCTGCCGGCGAGCTGGCGGAATTCGTTGGCCAGTTCGTCCAGGAAGGGGATGATCTTGGCGTCGTCGATGTCGGCGTTGAAGGCTTCCATCATGTTGGGGAAGAAGATGTACAGGCCCTGCATATAGACGTAGTAGTAATACTGCAGGTCGTCATGGCTCATGATGGCCAAGGCCAGGGCGTCGTTGACGGCGAAGTTGAGGTCGTAGAAGTCGAGGATTTCATCTTTGAAGCGGCCTAAGTCGAGCTCGCCGCGCTGGTAGTCTTCCATGAGGTGGCTGCCCATTTCTCCCAAGGCATCGGCAATGTCGCCGACGTTGTCCGGAACGGCAAGGCCGGCGTCTTCCATGACGTGCGTCAAGGTGTGGAGCGACGTGATCAGGGATTCACAGAAAAAATTAAAGGTCAGGGCTCCTTCAGAGCCGCGCAGATTCGTAAAGACAGTAGATTCCATAAGGACCTCCTTGAAGTAATTTTTTCTATTATAGCATATTTTGCCGGAAATGAATTGAATCGAGGCCATGAATATAGTAGGATAATACTAAGAGTATTTTATAGGAGGTAATCGTTGTGTCTCAACGCAATCAAAAAATTAAATTGAAGAAGCGGTCCCGCCAATCGGCACGTATCCATCGCGGCTTTGCCATGCCTGTCGGTCCGGGCAGTGAAAACAGCCTGGTCAGTTTCCGCGACTTTGCCGATCTGAAGGCCAAGTATTTCCGCTTTACCGGCCGCATCCAGCGCCGGCCTTTTATTTTCCGGACGCTGATCTTGATGTTCGCCCAGTTCATGTTTTCCATCATCCTCTACAGCAAGATCGTCGAATCTATTTTAATCAATCATATGGAATATGCCATCATCTTCGGTATCATCTTCGTTCTGCTGTCCATTCCGGCTATTTGGTCCCAGATTTCCCTGGGCGTCCGGCGCTGTCACGACATCAATAAGCCCGGCCTCATGTTTGCCGTTCCCTTCATTTGTTACCTGGCCAGCTATGTCCTGCCCGTCCTGGGACAGGATACGGCGGCGACGGCAGCCCAGTCGATCATGGCTGTATCCTATTTAGGCTTGTTCACGGTCAAGGGGACGTCCGGCGATAACGCTTACGGTCCGGAACGGGCACGATAGGGGGCGGTAGCATGACCTTAGCAGAAGGAAAAATCGGACACGACTATATCATCGAAACATTGGATTTGCCGGACCAGACGGAAAAGCGCCTCCAGGCCCTGGGCATGATTGAAGGGACGGAAATCTCCGTGCTCAATAATAAGAACGAAGGGACGGTCATCATCAAGATGCGCAGCACCCGCCTGGCCTTGGGCAAGGGCATTTCGTCGCATATCGGCATAAGGGGGAAAGACCATGACTAGCGAAGTAAAAATAAAGGCTGGCCAGCCGCAGGTCCAGAAGGCACCGGTCAAGGCTGAAAAAAAGGAAATGACCGTCGCTTTCATCGGCAATCCGAACTGCGGCAAGACGACGCTGTTCAACGCCTATACGGGGGCCAACCTCAAGGTCGCCAACTGGCCCGGCGTTACCGTCGAAAAAGTTGAAGGCGCCATCAATGCCCACGGCTATCACATTCATCTCGTCGACCTGCCCGGGACGTACAGCTTGACGTCGTACACCATGGAAGAACAGGTTTCGCGGAATTTCATCCTCAGTGACGATGTCGACGTCATCGTCGATGTCATCGACGCGTCGGCGCTGGAACGCAATCTCTACCTGACCTTGCAGCTCCTGGAACTGGGGAAACCCGTCGTCGTCGCCTTGAACATGATGGACATCGTCGAAAAACGGGGCATGGAAATCGACTTGCACCGCCTGCCGGAAATGCTCGGCGTGCCGGTCATCCCCGTATCGGCCCTGAAGCGCCGCGGCCTGAGCGTCCTGCTCCATGCGGCCGTGCACCACAAGGACCACGTCCACCCGGATCGGCTCATCCACAACCATTCAGACCATACCCATCATCAGCATAATCATCACAGTGAATTCGCCATGGTCTACAGCGACGCCATGGAAGACCGCATCGACGCCGTGCGCCAGCTCCTGCATGACAAATATCCCGATTTGTACAATCACCGCTGGCATGCGCTGAAGCTCATCGAAAGGGACCCGGAAATTACGGCCAAGTATCCCGTCGACGACGTCCATCACGTCCTGGACCGCAGTTATGAAACGGATATCATCACCGAAAAATATGCCTTCATCGAAGAAATCATCCATGAAGTCGTCGTCAACCAGGCGTCGAAAGCAGCGGCAACGGATTCCGTCGACCGCTACTTGACCGATAAATGGCTGGGCATCCCCATCTTCCTGGCCATCATGGCCATCGTCTTTTTCCTGACTTTCTTCATCGGCGATATGGTCCAGGATTCCTTCCAGGGCTCCATTGATACTTTATCGGCCCTGGCTGAAGGCGGCCTGACTTCGCTGGGGGCTGACGATATGCTCATTTCCCTGGTCTGTGATGGCATCATCGCCGGCGTCGGCGGCATCCTGACCTTTTTGCCCAACATCTGTATCCTCTTCTTTGCCCTGGCCATCCTGGAAGACAGCGGTTACATGTCCCGCGTGGCCTATGTCATGAACGATATCATGAACCGTTTGGGTTTGTCGGGCCGGGCCTTCATCCCCATGATCCTCGGCTTTGGTTGCAGTGTGCCGGCCATCATGGCGTCGCGTGCTCTGGAGGATAAACGCGACCGCTATCGGACGATGCTGGTTACGCCTTTCATGTCCTGCAGTGCCCGCCTGCCCATTTACATCCTCTTTTCGGGCATGTTCTTCCCGCACAATGCCATGATTGTCGCCTATTCCATGTACCTCATCGGCATCGTCGTCGCCCTGGCAGCCCTGAAGGCGATGAATCTCTTCAGTCATGAGAAAAAGGAAAACGACCTGCTCATCGAGCTGCCGGAATATAAGCGGCCCAGTGCCCATACGGTCTACGTCTATGTCTGGGAAAAAATCAAGGATTACCTGAGCCGTGCCGGTACAGTCATCTTTGCCGCTTCCATCCTCATGTGGTTCATCCTCAACTTCGGCCCTGCCGGCTATGGCGATATGGCCGACAGTTTCGGGGCCATCATCGGCAAGGCCATCGTGCCTTTCTTTGCGCCCATCGGCCTGGGGTACTGGCAGATCTGTCTGGCCCTCATCGCTGGCATTTCGGCCAAGGAAGTCGTCGTATCCAGTTTCGCCGTCCTCTTCGATGGCGTCAACATCAATTCTCCGGCAGCCCTGGCGGCTTTGGCCTCTATGATGAGCCAAGGCGGCTTTACTCAGCTCAATGCCTACTGCATGATGCTCTTCTCGCTGCTCTATATTCCCTGTGCCGCCACGATAGCCACGATCCACGCCGAATCGCACAGCTGGAAGTGGACGGCTTTCTCCGTCTGTTTCCAGATTGCCGTTGCCTGGGTCCTGACCTTCGTCGTCTATCAGATCGGAAGTCGGATTTTTTAATCACTAATAACTAAGGAGTGCAGTATGACAGAACCTATGATAAAAACGGATCATCTCAGCCATACCTATGAAGACGAAGACGGCAAGGTGGTCTATGCTTTGAAGGATATTTCCCTGGAAATCGGCAAGGGCGAGTTCGTCGCCATCATCGGGACCAACGGTTCGGGCAAGTCGACGCTGGCCAAGCATTTCAACGTCCTCCTGACGCCGACGTCCGGCACGTGTGAAGTCTGCGGCATGCGGACCGATGACCCCGACAATATCTGGAAGATACGCCAGCACGTCGGCATGGTCTTCCAGAATCCGGATAACCAGATCGTCGCCGCCGTCGTCAAAGAAGACGTGGCCTTTGGCCCGGAAAACCTCGGCGTCCCGTCGGACGAGATCAAGACCCGCGTCAGCGATGCCCTGCGCCGCGTCAACATGACCATTTATGCCAAGCACGGACCGCACCTCCTGAGCGGCGGCCAGAAACAGCGCGTCGCCATTGCCGGTATCCTGGCCATGCAGTGCGACTGCATCGTCCTCGACGAACCGACGGCCATGCTCGACCCTGTCGGCCGCAAGGAAGTCATGGATACGCTCCACCAGCTCCATGACGAAGGCATTACCATCATCATCATCACCCATTTCATGGAAGAAGCCGTCCAGGCCGACCGGGTCGTCGTCGTCGACCAGGCCGAACTGAAGATGGACGGGGCGCCGCGTGACGTCTTTACGCACGTCAAAGAGCTGAAGGCCATGGGCCTCGACGTACCGGTAGCGGCGGAACTGGCCGAACGGCTGCGCCAGAAAGGCCTCGACCTGCCGGACTCCATCATTACCGAGGAAGAATTAGGAGATGCATTATGTCAATTAAGTTAAGCAACGTGACCTATACCTACGGCATCGGGACGCCTTTTGAAAAGACGGCCCTCTACGATACAGATGTCGAAATCCATGAAGGGGAATTCGTCGGCATCATCGGTCATACCGGATCGGGCAAGTCGACGCTGGTCCAGATCCTCAACGGCCTCATCAAGCCGACTTCCGGAACGGTGACCGTCGACGGGACGGATATCGGCAAGAAGACGAAAGAAGCCATGGCCGTGCGCCATAAAGTCGGTATGGTCTTCCAGTATCCGGAGTATCAGCTCTTTGAAGAAACTATTGCCAAAGACATCGCCTTCGGGCCGCGCAATTTCGGTCTGAGCGAAGAAGAAATCACGGAACGGGTCAAAGAAGCCATGGACTTCGTCGGCCTCGATTATAAGACCTATGCCGACCGTTCGCCGTTCCGCCTGAGTGGCGGCCAGATGCGCCGCGTCGCCATTGCCGGCGTCATCGCCATCCATCCGTCGTATCTCATCCTGGACGAACCGTCAGCCGGCCTGGATCCTATCGGCCGGCGGGAAATCTTTTCGGAAATCCAGCGCTGGCACCAGGAAAAGGGCATTACCGTCATCTTGGTATCGCACAACATGGACGATATTTCCCGCCTGGCCAGCCGCCTCCTGGTCTTGTCCCACGGCCATATCGTCCTCGACGGCGAACCGCTGAACATCTTTGCGACTCAGCAGCAGGCCCTGCACGATGCCGGCGTGTCCGTGCCGCCTGTAACGGGTGCCCTCCAATATCTCCAGGGCCGGGGCTTTGCCGTCGACGACCGGGTACGGACGGTCGAAGAAGGGGCACAGGCTATTTTTGACTGCCTGAAAGGAGGCAAGGGCCATGCTCACTGATATTACTTTGGGCCAGTATTTTCCTGGCACGTCTTTTTTGCATAAACTCGATCCGCGCATCAAGATCGTCGCTACGATGATCTTCATCGTCGCCATCTTTTTTGCCCATTCCCTGGCATCCTATGCCATCGTCACGGCCTTCGTGGCCTTGAATTTCGCCATTTCCCGCCTGCCGGCGAAGTTCATCGTCAAGTCGCTGAAGCCCTTGTGGGTCATCATCATTTTCACCATGGGCGTCCATATCTTCACGACGCCAGGCGATGTCCTCTGGCAGTACGGCATTTTCCACATCACCAAAGAAGGCCTGTATCAAGGGGCCCTCATGACGGCCCGCCTGGTCTTCCTCATCGTCTTTTCGTCGCTGTTGACGTATACGACGTCGCCTATCGTCCTGACCGACGGCATCGAACACCTGCTCAATCCCTTTAAGCGCATCGGTGTGCCGGCTCACGAACTGGCCATGATGATGACCATTGCCCTGCGCTTCATCCCGACCCTTTTGGAAGAAACGGACCGCATCATGAAGGCCCAGACGGCGCGGGGTGCCAATTTTACCAGCGGCAGCCTCTTGCAGCGCGGCAAGAACATGATCCCCCTGCTGGTACCGCTCTTCGTCAGCGCCTTCCGCCGGGCCGATGACCTGGCGACGGCCATGGAAGCCCGCTGCTACCGCGGCGGTGAAGGGCGGACGCGGATGAATGAATTGTCCTATACCTATCGGGACGGCATCGCCATGGCGGCTGTCCTGATTGTCACGGCCGTCCTGGCCGCTATGCGGTGGTTATGATGAAGAAGAATATCTGCCTCGTCGTCGCCTATGACGGTACGGATTTCCACGGCTTCCAGCGCCAGACCAACGCCGAGTCGATCCAGGGCTGCATCGAACAGGGCTTGTCGGCTATTTTCCAGACGCCTATTACGATTTATGGCGCCGCCCGCACGGATGCCGGTGTCCACGCCCGCGGCCAGGTCGTCAATTTCTATGGTCAGGAATCGATTCCGACGGAAAAGATTCCCTATGCCATGAAAGGCTATCTGCCGCCGGAAATTGCCGTCCTGTCGGCCCGGGAAATGCCCAATCGCTTCAGCGTCCGCCACGATAATGTGGGCAAGCATTACCGCTATTCCATCGACAACAACCGCATGCACGACCCCTTTCTCCTGCGCTATGCCTGGTTCATCCGCAAGCCCCTGGACCGGCAGGCCATGCGGGAAGGGGCGGCCATCCTCTTGGGAACGCATGATTTTTCTGCTTTTGAAGGCCAGAATACGACGCCCATGAATCCTGTGAAGACGATGTATTCCATTACCCTCCATGAGCGGGGCCATGTCCTAGACATCGACGTCGTCGGCGACGGCTTCCTCTACCATATGGTGCGGAACATTGCCGGCGGCCTCGTCGACCTGGGCCTGCACCGCCTGACACCGGAGCGCTTCCGGGAAATCCTCGCCAGCGGCGACCGGACTCAGCTCGGGGCGACGGCACCGGCCCAGGGCCTGTGCCTGGAGACCGTCTTTTATGATGAAGGGGAGCTGAAAGGGCGCATTGCCGAATTAGAAGGAGAATGAGCCTTTTTACAGCGCTGATGGGCATAATATGCTATAATAAAAGAGAATAGTATAGTTCCGTTTTTTTCAGGCGGAGGTGAGGACCATGCTGACCAGCTTACTGAAAACCATTACTAAAGGAAAAGACCTTAGCGAACGGGAAAGCGCTATCGTCATGGAGCAGATCATGGAAGGGACGATTTCAGACGTCCAGTTGGCTGCTTTTTTGGCAGCCTTGACGACGAAAGGCGCTTCAGAGCGGGAAATCACGGCCTTTGCCCGGACCATGCGGAAATACAGTATGCATGTTCCCTGTACGATGGACGTCTTCGACATCGTCGGGACCGGCGGCGGCCGGACCAAGACCTTCAACATCTCGACGACGGCGTCTTTCGTCATCGCCGCCGGTGGCGTCCGCGTCGCCAAGCACGGCAACCGGGCCAAGACGTCGCGCAGTGGTTCTGCCGACGTTCTGGAAGCCTTAGGGGCCAATATCTTCCTCAGCCCCGAAAGCTGCCTGGATATGCTGGGGCAGATCGGCCTCTGTTATTTCTATACGCGTTACTACTATTATATGATGAAACGTATCGATGCCGTCCGCGAACAGTTGGGTATCTATACGGTCTTCGATGTCCTGCGGCCCTTGACCAATCCGGCTCATGCAGTCTATGAGATCCTCGGCGTCAATGCGCCGCACCTGGTCGAACCCATGGCCCATGTCCTGGCTGCCCTCGGCGTCCGCCACGGCATGGTCGTCTATGGTCAGGACGGCAGCGATGAAATCTCGGCATCGGCAGCGACGACGATTTGCGAATTTACGCCAGAATCGTTTTCGACGTATGAAATCAGGCCGGAAGATTTCAACCTGCCCAGGGCTTCGCGGGACGAACTGCGCGGCGGCCTGCCCAAGCACAATGCTGCCATTACCCGCGCCGTCCTCGACGGCCGCAAGGGCGGGGCCCGGACAGCCGTCCTCCTCAATGCCGGCGCCGGTCTCTACGTCGGCGGCAGTGTCCTCAACCTCTATGCCGGCGTCCGCAAGGCAGCCCGCCTCATCGACAGCGGCCTGGCCCGGCAGAAACTCGATGACTTCCTCATCCTGAGCCAGCGCCTGGGACAGGCGGAAAAAGTGAAGCTCATAGCAGACAGGGACCCGGAAGATATGGTATAATAAAGGGTACGAAAAAATTCATTATTACGTGAGGACCGCATTTCTATGAATGATAAATATTTAGGCTGGCTCCTTCATATCGGCGGGGGCATCTTAGTCGTCTTGATGTTTTTATCGATTCAGCTCATGGCACCTGATTTTTATTCGATCATGTGGCATCTGACCGTCAGTGGTGATCTGGATGGGTTAGCCGATTACATTGCCTCTTTTGGCTTCTATGCCATCGGCATCAGCGTGTTCATGATTGCCTTTGTCAATGCCATCGGCCTGCCGTCCATTCCCTTCCTGACCGTCAACGGCATCATCTTCGGCCTCATTCCGGGCATCATCATTTCCTGGATCGGCGAAGTCATCGGCATTGAAATCAGCTTCCGACTGACTCGGACGCTGCTCCGCAAGCAGGCCCAGAAGGTCATTTCCAAGAGCAAGATGCTGGAAAAACTCGATTCTTACAGCTGTATCAAGACAGTCATGATGGGCCGGGCCATCCCGTATGCACCGAATGTCGTCGTCACGGCGTTCAGTGCCTTGAGCCATATTTCTTACCGCGACCACTTCATTGCCAACTTCTTCGGCAAGATGCCGGCCGTCCTGGTCGAAGTCTGGCTGGGCCATGACCTCCTGCGCATCCAGGAACACTGGGGCCGCCTGCTCATATTGGTAGCCGTCGTTTCTTTCATTTATGGCATCATCTGGTGGCGCAAGCGTCACATAAAAAAAAACCGATATCATAGGGTGAAGTAAAAAAAAGGAGCTGTCGCATCGCGACAGCTCCTTTCAGGTTGTTAGTTGTTAGCGGATAGGTTTAATTTTTTACTTTTTTACGAGATTTCCTGTTCTGACGATTTTTTATCGTCCTGGACGATATCAGTCCATAACTTATCGGCTGTCGGCTGCCAGTGCTTGGCATAGGCTTTGCATTTAGCACAGAGGTGTTCAACCGATTCTGGTGACTGCATGTCCGTCGATTTGGCTCCCGTCCGTTTGACCATATCGACGAGGGATTGGGGATTTTCCAACATCGGGCAGGGGCGGAGATGATTGTGGTTGAACGGCTGCCCTTTTGCGTATTCCTTAAATAAGGGCTGCTGGAGACAGGTGATGAGGTCCTGGTCGTTGATGTTGGCACTAGAGTAGTGGATAAAGACGCACGGTTCGACGTCGCCGTTAGGATTGATATGGCAGTAGTTGCGGCCGCCAGCGACACAGCCATCAATGAACTGGCCATCGTTCTGGAAGTCGATAGCAAAAATGGGTTTGCCGCCCTTTACGCTGCGGATTTCACGGATACGCCGTACCATATAAGCACGCTGTTCCGGTGTGGGCAGTAAATCGACAGAGGCATCGTTGCCGACGGGCATATAGTGGAAGTACCAGGTAAACCAGGCTCCCTTGCTGATGAGGAGGTCGAGGAAGGTATCGGATGTGACGGTCTGGATGTTCTTACGGGTATAGCAGATGGAAGTACCGAAGACGATACCGTACTGGCGCAGTAGGTCCATGGCGTGCATGACCTTGTCGAAGACGCCTTCACCGCGGCGGCTGTCGTTGACTTCGCGGAAGCCTTCGACGCTGAGGGAGAAGCTGAGGTTGCCGACCTTGACGACTTCCTGGCAGAATGCATCGTCGATGAGGGTCCCATTGGTAAAGGCGTGGAATTCGCAGTCCGGATGTTTCCGACAAAGTTTCAGGATGTCCGCTTTGCGGACCAGCGGTTCGCCGCCAGTGAGGAGGTAGAAATGGCAGCCTACTTCTTTGCCTTGGCTTACGATTTTATCCATGACATCGTAGGACAGGTTCAGGGTGTGACCATATTCGGCAGCCCAGCAGCCGATGCAGTGCAGGTTGCAGGCGCTGGTCGGGTCGAAGAGGATGGCCCAGGGAATATTGCAGTGATATTTGGCTTTGGCTTCGTCCCGCGTACGCAGACCGTAGAAGCCCGATTCAAAGCCCAGGTCCATGACGGCTGTACGGACTACGTTGGGGTTGAGTGTATCCAGGGCTCGGTTGAGGAATTGGAACCACTTGCCGCCTTCGTCAATGAGCTTGCGGGCATTGGCAAAAGATTCTTCTTCAAATAAGTCACCGAAGAAGGTTTCCATAATCGTGGTCAGTCGTTTCAAAGTCTTCTTACGGGTTTCTGGATTTTTTTCGGCCATGATGCGGTTGACCAGGAGGGCGACCGATTCTTTTTGGGCTTTATACATGAGTTTATTCAAGGGAATCATCTCCTGAGGAGTTTAATGAAGTAATGATTAGCGGATGATGAGGACGGGAAGGCCTGAATGGGAGGATACATAGCGGCCGACGCTGCCCAGGAGGACGCTTTGGATACGGCTCAGGCCGCGGCTGCCCATGACGATGAGGTCCGTTTCCGTATCGGCTGCGGTCTGTAAGATGATCGGACCGGGCGAGCCGATTTTATACAGGCATTGCAAGGGGACTTGAGATGACAATTCTTCCTGGCAGCGCAGGAAGGCGTTATGACCCTTGGTCCGCATGTGAGCGGCTAATTCCTGTAATTTATGCGGTTCCAGCGTATTGGGGATGGCCGTATCGCGCAGGCTGTCGCTGACGCTGGCGACGTAGAGGACGGTCAGGGAAGCGCCATCTCCTTTGGCCAGGACTTCGGCTTGTTTCAGGGCCTGTAAAGACGATTCAGACCCGTCTACGGGCACCAGGATATGCCGGTATGGGCCTTTCTTTTCATCGCGGGCCAAGAGGACCGGGCAGGGTGCGTGGGTGATGACGTAAGTGCTGACGCTGCCGAGAAGAAAATTCTTGAGGGCCTGGCCGCCGCCGCGGCCCATGCAGATGAGGTCTGCCGATTGGGATTTCTGTTCTGCCAGGATGGCCGCTTCCGGGGCGCTGAGTTCAAAAATAGACTGGACTGACAGGGAAGCGGGTATCATGGCGGCAAATTTTTTTAACAGTCCTGTGCTGTTGGCCTGGGCCGAAGCCGTCATTTCATCCATAGTCAGTTCACTCGTATTTTCCATTTGCCCGAACTGGTTGATGATATCGGCCATATTGGCGACGCTCAGCAGGGTAATGGCACCGCCAGTGATCCTGGCGATGTCGATGGCGTGCTGCAAGGCTTGTTTAGAATGATCGGATCCGTCGATAGGGACGAGGATATGCTGATATGATTTCATAAAAATACCTCCTTCAAGGGTACCTTTAGGATAGCCTTGAAGGAGGCTGGCGTCAAAGTGGTTTTGCCGTATACGAACTATAGCTCTTGTGTTATAATTAGGTATACGAATATTTTTTGTTACATAAAGGAGCTTTTATGGAGTTGGAAAGACGTGAATATGAATATATCCGTAAAATTGCTGAGACAGGGAGTTTCATAGCGGCAGCCGAAAAATTATACATCACCCAGCCGTCGTTGAGCCAGTTCATCCGCCGCATCGAGCGCCATGTCGGTGCGGAACTCTTTGACCGTTCCCATCAGCCTGTGACCTTGACCGAAGCCGGGCGTATCTATCTGGACATCGAAGGGCAGATCCAGGACTTGTGCAAGGTCCGGGAACAGCGTATCCAGGATTTGGGGCAGACCGTTGGCGGCACCGTGCGCATCGGCAGTTCCAATTATCGCAGTTCGACCATCCTGGCGCGGGCTATTCCCATCATCAACGAACGCTATCCGCACATCGATATCTGCCTGGAAGAAGGGACGACGCGGGAATTGGAAGATTTCGCCATCCAGGGAAAGACGGATTTTTCTATCGTCGTTAAGCCTACAGGGCATAGGGACTTGGATTATATCGAACTTTTCCGGGAAGAATTGCTCTTGGCTGTCTCGCCGGACTGGGGCCTGGGGCGGGAACCGCTGCATGACGAGGGCCTCCACTCCCGCTATCCTGTCTTTAATTATCACAGCCTCGACGGCCATCCCTTCCTGGTCATGAAAGAAGGCCAGGAACTGCGCCATTCCTTTTTTGCCCTTGTCGAAGCCCTGGATATATCGCCGACAGTGGCCCTGGAAACGACGGACATGGCCACGGCCCAGACCCTGGCCGGCATCGGCGTCGGCGCGGCTATCGTACCGGGTGGCCTGGCTCTGGCCAATATCCCAGCTGTGGAACCGAAGTATTTTTCCCTGCGGGCCTATCTGGACGACTGGGATATCGTCCTGGCCTATAAACGGGGACGTTACTTGTCCAAGGCCGATAAAGCCGTCATCCGCGTCATCTGTGACGTCGCTGGTTGAAAAGCGCTGTCGCGTAGCGGCTTCTGCCATCCCCTAACCACTAGCTACTAACCACTAACCACTAAAAAAAGCGCTGTCTTTATAAGACAGCGCTTTTTGCATTCCCAAACGGATTATTTTGCGAAGTAACGAGCCAGGAGGCCATCGAATACACGGCCATGACGAGCTTCGTCTTTTGCCATTTCATGAACAGTGTCATGGATAGCGTCGAGGTTGAGCTGTTTAGCGAGGGTTGCGATTTCTTTCTTGCCTGCGCAAGCGCCCTGTTCAGCAGCAGCACGCATTTCGAGGTTGGTCTTGGTGTCGTCCGTAACGACTTCGCCGAGGAGTTCAGCGAATTTAGCAGCGTGTTCAGCTTCTTCGAAAGCGATGCGTTTGTAGGCTTCAGCGACTTCCGGATAGCCCTGGCGGTCAGCGACACGGCTCATAGCGAGGTACATGCCGACTTCGGAGCATTCGCCTGTGAAGTTGAGGTGGAGGCCTTCGAGGATGCGTTCGTCGACGCCTTTAGCGATGCCTACGCGATGTTCGTCAGCGTATTCTTTGACACCAGCGACGAGTTCCGTGAATTTTTCTTTCGGAGCGCCGCACTGAGGACACTTTTCCGGAGCTTCCGTACCTTCATAAACAAAACCGCAGATACCGCATACAAATTTTTTCATCATTCATTCCTCCTGATATTATAATACATTTTGAATAAAATGGATATTAACTGAATACTAACAAATAACTTTTATTTGTTATGGCTACATTGTAACAGACTGATGGGGGAAAATCAAGAGTAATTTTGTAAAACTTTTAATTGAAAATAATTATTGATTAAAAAATAAGGCCTTGGAGGGGCGAGGCGGCACCATTTTATTGCAATTTATACATGAGTCTTATATAATGGAGGTAGTATTCAGAAAAAGCCAAGACGATACGATTAGCATAGAAAGAGACTGAATTTTGGAGGTTACGCCTATGTGGAAGAAAAAAGTAGCATGCATCCTGGCTGTCATGGCCTTGTGTGGGACCATGGCTGCCGGTGCGGCCGATTATACGATCCTGGAAAAAGCGGATAAAGTCGAAACGACGGTCTACGGGACGACCCAGACCGGTTCCCTGAACGACCGCATCGCGGCGCTGGACAAGCTGCTCAACGGTCAGTCGACGGTATCCGGCAGTCTGCAGGATAAAACTAATGCCCTATATAAAGATGTATATGGGAATTCCGGTTCCGATTTGTCCCTGTTGACGGCAGTCAACCTCATGCAGTGGCAGTATTCCGGCCAGATTACCGATGAACCCCTGCTGGTCCGCATCGAATCGCTGGAACAGAGCATTGACGGCAAGACCATGAGCGGCTCCCTGGAAGGCCGTGTCCTGGCCCTGCGCCGCACGCTCCTGGGCAATAAGAAGTACGTCTCCCAGACCGTGACCATTCCGGCCAATACGCTGGTGACGATGACCAATATCGACGCCCTCAACTCGAAGACCATTCAGGAAGGCGACGTCGTCCGCTTTGCCGTGGCTGATGATATCTGCGTCGGCGACGTCATCGCCATTCCCCGCGGCATGGAAGCGACGGGGACCGTCACCAAGGCCCGGAAGTCCGGCCGCTTTGGCAAGGACGGCAAAATCGAAATCACCTATGACAACGTCCGCGCTGCCGACGGTTCGCCCGTAGCCCTGACGGTCGGCGATAAGACGAAAGAAGAATATAAGCGCATGGCCGGTGCTGTCGGCGCGTCTGCTGCCGGGGCCATCATCCTCGGACCAGTCGGCCTGGTCGGCGGCCTTTTCGTTCATGGCAATGAAGTCGATATCCCGGCAGGGACGACGATGTACGCCGAAACCAAGGAAAATGCCGAAGTCGTCGGTTTCAAGGAAAATGGCGTCATGGATGACATGAAGACGGCCAATATGGCTGCCAGTGGCGTACAGGTGCCGACCTTTGCGCCTGTCACCAATAGTGATGTCGACAACAGCGGGGCTGGCGATGCCGGTACGTACACCGACACCGATACGGCGCCTCAGAGCAGCAACGGCGATTTGCAGGCCGGACTGAAAGATGGTACGGTTACGCCTGTCGACCTGTACAACAGCAAACACAATGACGACCAGCAGGCCGTCGTAACCATTCAATCCAATACAGCAGGTGACGCGAATGAATAAAACGTGGACAGCGGCGATGATCGCAGCCCTGCTGCCTCTGACCTTTTCGGCCAGTGCAGCTGATACAGCGAAACTTCATACAGATAAGGTCATGGCCGTTCCCGTGACAGAAAAGAAAATCCTGCCCGTCGATTTGGACCAGGCTTCTGCTTCGCAGGACGTCGTCCTGCCGCAGCAGCCTGTCCACATGACGGCTGATACATTCGTCGCCCGCAACTCCGACGGCTATGTCAAGAGCCGGGGCAATGTCGACATCAAGCAGGGCATGGATGAAATCCATGCCAACTATGTCGAAGGCAACATGAAGAGCGGCGTCTACCATACGAAAGGACCCGTAGTCTACGTCAACGAAACCAATGCCCTGACGGGCCAGGACGTGACCTATAACAGCCAGAACGGCAGCATGACCATGGATAAGGTCGAAGGCTTCGTCGGCCCGACGACATACGTCCGCGGGACCGATGCCGAAATGTACGATAATATCGGCTATATCAAGCATGGCCTGATTACGACGCCTCACGCCGTCGCCAAGACGCCGGACTATTATATTACCGGTGATGACATCCGCATCTATCCGGGCGAAAAGTTCACGGCAGAAAATACGGCCCTCTGGTTCAAGCACATCCGCCTGTTCACATATGGCCATTATGAAGGCCGCCTGGACAGTGAACATACGAAATCTTCTTTATTCACGCTGCTGCCGCGGCCGACCTACAACAGCGATGACGGCATCGGTGTCCGGGGCTATGCCGATGTGCCCCTCAACCAGTCCGGCGACCTGAGCTTCCATGCCAGCTATGCCCTGAATAGCAAGAATGGCTTCAAGCCGGCGGCCCAGCTCCAGAAGAATACTAAAATCGGCACTTTCCGTTTTGGCTACAGCAAAGAAGAAAGTACCGATAACGACAATAATATCTGGGCTACGAAGTGGCCGGAACTGGAATACTTTGCACCGCGCATCCATCTCGGCGATACGGGTATCTATATCGATTCCAGTGCCAACTGGGGCCGCTGGGCTGAAGACGGCGTCAAGACGGGGACGCATAAGGGCTTCCGTACGGAAATCACTCATACGCCCATTCCCTTGTGGCAGCGGGCCAATGTCCGCTTCTTCGCCGGCTATCGTAAGGATTTATATTCTACCAATGATGCCCAGCGCCGCGATCCCTATTCGGGCGTCATCCTCAACCAGGGCATCAACGACCGCCTGTGGACCAGCTTCTGGTATAAGAAACACAATGTCAGCGGCTATACGCCGTACCGCTTCGATACCCTCGATGACCCGCGCCAGCATGGCATGTCCATCGGCTACGTCCTGACGCCGCGGGATACGGTCATCTTCACTTGGGCTCAGGACCTCGACGATGACCATATTTCGGACCGCAATTACACCTGGGTCCGCGACCTCCACTCGTTCATTGCTACCATCACGTATAAACAAGTCGATAAAGAATGGCAGGTCAAAATAAAGGCCAAGGACTTCGATTTCTAAAAGGGGAGAGGACAGGAAAACTTTTTGCTATCATGCGCAGTCCCTTTCTCTTCCGCGTTTGTAGGGGTCGCCACGTGGGCGACCCGTTAGGATTTGGAGGATTCTTCTAGCAATCTGATTGGGAATCGTACATATCCCCAGAGCGGGCTCGCCACGTGCGACAAGCTCTTTTTTTTACCCTCTTTTTACAGGGCGTATTTGCATTTTTGCGCTATAATGGAATAAAGTGAGAAAACTAGATTTTACATGAAAGGACTGTCGCTTTATGCCTTTGATTTACTGTGTAGAAGATGATGAAAATATTCGTGAACTCGTCGGTTATGCCCTGCGCAGCCAGGACTTCGAGGTGGAAACCTTTGCTGACAGCAAGGAATTCTGGCCGGCTTTGGAGAAGCGGACACCGGCTTTGTTCCTCTTGGATATCATGCTGCCCGGTGAAAGCGGCAATGATATCCTTGACAAACTGCGCAAGACTCAGCAGTACAAGACACTGCCCGTCATCATGCTGACGGCCAAGACCAGCGAATACGATATCGTCAGGGGCCTCGATGGTGGCGCCGATGACTACGTCTGCAAGCCCTTCGGCATCGTCGAGCTCATTTCCCGCATCCGCGCCGTCCTGCGCCGTTCGGGCCGGCAGAGTACGGAAACGAACCTCTATACGTATGGCACCGTTTCCCTGGACCAGGAAAAACATATCGTAACCGTCGACGGCAAGCCCTGCCACTTGACGGTCAAGGAATTTGAACTCCTGCGCTACCTCCTGGTCAATACGGATATCGTCCTCAAGCGGGAACAGATCATGGAAGCCGTTTGGGGCTTCACGTATGAAGGCGAAAGCCGGACCATCGATATGCACATCAAGAGCCTGCGCCAGAAACTGGGCGACGGCGGCAAGATTATCCATACTGTGCGCGGCGTGGGCTATGTCATCGGAGGGAACGTATGAAGCGGAAAGTCTACCTCAGCCTGCTGACCATGGGGCTGGCCTGTATGGCCGTGACCCTGCTCATTTCGACGTGGTTCTTCTGGAACTCCACGCAGCACCAGATACAGCAGGAACTGGTCATGGCCATGGACGTCGTCGAGACGACGATCGAGGAAGGGAAGGATACGTCCGTGTATTTGAAGAAACTCGGCGTCCACGAGACGGATGGCCTGCGCATTACCTGGATCAATACCGATGGCGATGTCCTCTTTGAATCGGACTATGACAAAGGGGTCATGGAAAATCACCTGGCCCGGCCGGAAGTCCAAGAGGCCATCGAGAACGGCAAGGGGACGGCCGTCCGCGATTCCCAGACCGTATCCAAGGCCCTCTATTATTATGCTAAGAAACTGCCCGACGGGACAATCCTGCGGGTCAGTCTGGAACGGGATGCTTTTTACGCCCATTTCCTCAGCCTCCTGCCCTGGGCGCTGCTGCTCCTGGGCTTGTCGGCCCTGGCCTGCATCAAGGTGTCGCGCTTGCTGACGACGAGCCTCCTCAGCCCGCTCCGGCAGACGGCCCGGTTCATCCGCCAGATCAACGACACCGACGTGAAGATGGTGCAGCCGCCGCGGGTCGACCATGAATTGCAGCCTTTGGTCGATAAGATTTTTTTGCAGAGCCAGACCATTACCGACAATATGCGCAGCCTCGAACAGCAACGCAATATCATGCGCCTCATCATGGAAAATCTCCAGGAAGGCGTCATCCTGACGGACCAGGCCTGCGGCATTGCCGGTCTCAACCTGCGGGCCGCCCATTTCCTCGGCGCCGGCCAGACCCAGGACGTCTTGCAGCGCAATCTGAAGGAACTCCTGCCCGATGTATCCTGGGATACGCTGCAGCACATCGACAGTGCCTGTGACGTGAAACTGACCCGGGCCGACCGACTGTACCTGCTGACCATCCAGCCTGTCTATAAAGATGATGATTTCTATGGCATGCTCTTCATCATCGACGACGTGACCGAACAGGAGCACCGGGAACAGCTGCGCCGGGAATTCACGTCCAACGTATCGCACGAACTGAAGACGCCCCTCACGTCGATCAGCGGCTTTGCCGAAGTATTGTCGACGGGCATTTTCAAGAATAAAGACGATGTCATCCATTTCGGCACACTTATCCGCAAGGAAGCCCTGCGCCTCTTGCAGATGATTGAAGAAATCATGCACCTGGCCCGCATCGAAGACGGCAAGCGCCAAATCCATCCCGAACGGCTGCGCCTCAGCGGTTTGATTCAGGATATCGTAGAATTCATGGAACCGGTCCTGATGGAAAAGAAAGTCACTGTCCACTGTACCATGGACGATACGGAAGTATGGGCGGACCGCGGCCTGTTCCGGGAAATGATCATGAACCTCCTCGATAATGCCGTCAAGTACAACCGGCCTGGCGGCCATGTCTACATCGATGTCCGCCACGACGGCCACAAGGCCTTCTTCGTCATCCGCGACACGGGCATCGGCATCCCGGAAGATAAACAGCAGCGCGTCTTTGAACGCTTTTACCGGGCCGATTCCAGCCGTTCCCGCAAGATCAAGGGGACGGGCCTGGGCCTGGCCATCGTCAAGCACATCGTCGAACAGCATCACGGTACCATTGCCTTGAACAGCAAAGAAAACGAAGGCACGACCATCACCGTCACCCTGCCGATGTAGGGGGAATCCGTAGGGGCTTGCACGTGGCAACGCATCGGGCGCCCCACGGGACGCCCCTACAAAAAAAAGAGGCTGTCTTAATGCGACAGCCTCTTTTTTTACAATATTTTACAATACATACATAAAGTCCTTACATCTCCTTGGTAGGATAAAACTGTATTCAGAATCAGGAACATCTCAGATTCGTTTATTTAAAGGAGAGGATTTTTTATGAAGTGGAAAAAGTTAGTTCTTGTCGCCTTATCTGCTACCATGGCCATTGGGGCTGCCGGTTGCGGAAGTCAGCAGAAAGCTGATTCCGGGAAAGGCGCTGCCGTTTCCGGAAGCATTACCGGTTCTGGTTCTTCGGCTTTGCTGCCGTTGGTCAAAGATGCTGCCGAAAAATTCAAGGCCAACAATAAGGACGTTACGATCACCCTTAATGCCGGCGGTTCTGGGACGGGTCTGAAACAGGTTTCCGATGGTTCTGTCGATATGGGTAACTCCGACGTACCGGCTGAAACGAAACTGGACAAAGCCAAAGCTGAAAAGCTGGAAGACCACAAAGTCTGCGTCATGACAGTCGCTACGATCATCAATAAAGACGTCGGCGTCAAGAACTTGACCCGTCAGCAGTTGCAGGACGTATTCACGGCCAAAGTCACCAACTGGAAAGATGTCGGCGGCAAAGATATGCCTATCGTCCTGGTTACCCGCCCGAAGACGTCCGGTACGCGTGCCCTGTTCAAACAGTACGCTATCAACGGTGCTGAAGAAGCGGACAACAAATCCCTGGAAACGGATAATTCCGGTATCCTCATCCAGAGCGTCGCTCAGAATCCGGGTGCTATCGGCTATGTCGCTCTGCCGTATCTGCTCAATAACGACACGGTCGATTCCGTTTCTATCGATGGCGTAGCTCCGACACTGGAAAACACCTATAACAGTACATACAGTGTATGGGGTTATGAACACATCTACACCAGCAAAGAACCGAAAGCTGCCGTCAAGGCCTTCATCGAATACATCACAGGCGCTGATTACGGCAAACGCATCGAAGAACTCGGCTATGGCGTAAGCTCGAAGATGCAGACCAAAGAAGTTCACTAATTTACTGGAGGAGCGGGTATGAATACAATCGAAACGGTAGTCCAACGGGCTCACCGCAACGAGAAAGCATCCAAAACGTTCATCACTATTTGCGGCATCGGTATGGCACTGGTGCCCCTTCTCATTGGCGCTTTTCTCTTCATTAAAGGTACAGATACATTTTTCACATTTGGCCACAGCGTGACGGAATTCCTTTTTTCCGGTCAGTGGAAGCCTAGCGATACGGCAGAAGGTGGCGGTCAGGTCGGCGCAGCTATGTTCCTGGCTGGCTCGCTGGTCACCTGTCTCTTGTCGCTGATCATTTCCCTGCCTTTCAGTCTGGCATCGTCCATTTACATGACGGAAATCGCGACGCCCCAGCGGCGCCGCCTCATTCAGCCGGCTATCGAATTGTTCACGGGTATCCCGTCGGTTGTCTATGGCTTCGTCGGCATGACCGTCCTCATTCCGGCACTGCGTCATATTTTCCCCATGCCTTTTGGCTTTTCCGTTTTAGCTGCCGGCATTGTCCTAGCTATCATGATTTTCCCGACCATTACGACCATGGCCGCCGATGCCATGGCCGCCGTGCCCAAGTCGTGGCGTGAAGCTTCTTATGGCCTCGGCGCGACGCGCTGGGAAACGATTGCCCACGTCGTACTTCCGGCCGCCAAGAGCGGTATCTTCACCGGCATCATCCTGGGCCTGGCCCGCACTTTGGGCGAAGCCCTGGCTGTCGCCATGGTCATCGGCCAGATGAAAGTCTTCCCGACGTCCCTGTTCCTGCCGGCCTGCACGCTGACGACGGCTATTTCGGCCGATATGGGCGGCGCCATGGAAGGCGGCGAATACAACGCTGCTTTGTGGACGATGGCTCTGGTCCTGTTCCTGCTGTCGTTTCTGTTCATCTTTGTAATCCACCAGATCAATGCCGCTTCCGAATTAAAAGGAGGACGGAGTTAATATGACAAGTATTGAAACGAAAAAACAGAAAGATAAAATGATGACGGCCATCTTTACCGGCGGTGCCGCCTTTGCCGTCATCCTGCTCATCGCCTTTGTCCTCTACGTCGTCGTCAGCGGCGTCAGCGGCATGACCCCGCAGCTCCTGTCCTTCAGCCCGACCGGTCTGGGGAACATGTTCTTCAATACGATTTACCTCGTCGTTCTGGCCCTCGTCGCCAGTACCATTACGGGGATCCCGGCCGGTATCTTCCTGGCCGAATACGCCAAGAAAGGGCGCATCACTCATTGGGTCCGCATGGCCGTCGAAACCCTGGCCTCCCTGCCGTCTATCGTCGTCGGCTTGTTCGGCTACCTGGTCTTCATCGTCATGACCGGTTCTCAGTGGAACCTCATGGCCGGCGCCCTGGCCGTATCCATCCTGACCCTGCCTTTGGTCACGTCCGTTACCGAAGACGCCCTGCGCAACTTGCCGCCGAGCTACCGCAACGGCAGCCTGGGCCTGGGTGCCTCTCATTGGCAGACTATCTGGCACGTCCTCTTGCCGGCCTGCTTCCCGCGCATCATGACCGGCCTCATCCTGGCCGCCGGCCGTGGCTTCGGTGAAGCCGCTGCCCTGATGTTCACGGCCGGTATGTCGACAGACATCGACTGGACGAACTGGGATATTACGGCCACGTCGTGTCCGCTCAATCCCTTCCGTCCCGGCGAAACACTGGCCCTTCACATCTGGGCCTTGCGTACGGAAGCCCTTCATGCAGACGCTGCCCAGCAGGCTGCTGCGTCGTCGGCCATCCTGATGATCATGGTCCTCGTCTTCAGTCTGGCTGCACGCTACTTCAGCTATCGAATTGACAAGAAAATGGGAGGAAATAAATAATGGCAGAAATGACTACGACGCTGACCGGCTTTGCCGCAGCGACGATTGAAAAGAAACGGGCTGCAGAAGCCGTACAGGAAGGCGCACAGGCTGCTACGGGTACGGCGGAATATACCTTTGATGTCAGCCACATGGACCTCTTCTATAATGAGTTCCAGGCCTTGAAAGACATTAACATGAAAATCAGGAAAAATGAAATCACAGCCCTCATCGGCCCGTCGGGCTGTGGCAAGTCGACGTTCCTCAAGACGCTGAACCGCATGAACGACTGGGTCGAAGGCTGCCGGGTCACTGGCGATATCCGCTTTGAAGGCAAGGATATCTTCAAGGAAGTCGACCCCCTGGCCCTGCGTTACCGTGTCGGCATGGTCTTCCAGCAGCCGACGCCGTTCCCGAAGAGCATCTATGAAAATATCGCTTATGGTCCGCGTATCCAGGGCATCAAGGATAAGAAGCAGCTCGATGCTATCGTCGAAAAGAGCCTGCGCCAGGCTGCCTGCTGGGATGAAATGAAGGACCGCCTCAATAAGAGCGCTCTCGGTCTTTCCGGCGGCCAGCAGCAGCGTCTCTGCATTGCCCGTACCTTGGCAGCGGATCCGTCAGTCATCCTCATGGACGAACCGACATCGGCATTGGACCCGATTTCGACGCAGAAAATTGAAGACCTGGCCTTGGAACTGAAGGAAAAATATACCATTGTCATCGTCACGCACAGCATGCAGCAGGCTCGCCGCATTTCCGACAAGACGGCATTTTTCCTCTTAGGCAAACTCATTGAATACAATAATACCCTGGACATGTTTACCAATCCGTCTAATCCTAAGACGGAAGAATACATTACCGGCCGTTTCGGTTAAGAGGAGGAAAGGGACTTATGCTGGAAGTTTACGAAAAATCCGTAGCAGAATTGAAACACGATATGATTAACCTGGGCATGAAGGTCGAACAGGCCGTCGAAAATGCCTGGAAAGCGCTGGAAGACAAGGACATCGAATTGGCTCAGCGCATTTACGATGGCGACGATGTCATCGATGATTTGGTCAAGAACTGTATGAAGAAAGACTTGACCATCAGTATGATGCAGGGTCCCGTAGCGGCTGACTATCGGAGCTTGATGGCGACGTTGAAAATCCTCTCCGACTTAGAACGGATTGCCGATCACTGCGCCGACATCAGCCACTACGTCATCCATTTGGAACAGACCCATCACAACGTGCCCTTGCCGCAGGGCATTAAGGAAATGTACGGCGTCATGGCCTCCATGGTCAGCGATGTTATCGATTTCTACAAGGAACGGGGCACTTCGTCTCAGGCCAGCCTCATGCGTGATAAAGACGATATCGTCGACCAGTCTTTCAATAACCTCATGGAAACCTTGGCTGCCGAAATGGCGGCTCATCCGGAAAACTCCAAGGATTACATCGACCTGGTCCTGGTCATAAAATACATCGAACGCATGGCCGACCACGCCAACAATATCGCCGAATGGCTCATCTACCGCGATACCAACGAAATCCGTATTTAGTAATTTGTAGGGGCGCCCACGTAGGGCGCCCGCTTTCGTATATGTGGGAATTTCGTACAGTGCCAGGTTCGTGATATGTGATATGTGGGGCCGCTGCATGATGGTTTATGCTATCATGCGGCGGCCCCTTTTTGCTTTATATTTTGTAGTGCGGAGTTTGTAGTTTGCAGAGAAAACCTTTAAAAGCCATTCGCTAACCACTAGCCACTTAAAAGGAGCTGCCGCATGTGCGACAGCTCCTTTTTGGCTCCCATCATAGGGGAGCTGGCCGCCAAAGGCGGTCTGAGAGGTTGGTACGAATCACTAGTTCCCTAATATTCTGGCGGCATGTTCTTTTTCGTATGCGGCATGGAGAGGGCATCGCCGGGATACTGGTGGTATTTGACGGGTGATGTCGTGAAGCCGCGGCCTACGACTTCCGAGGCGTCGCTGATGATCATGAAAGCCTGGGGGTCGAGTTTGTTGACGATTTCTTTGACTTTGGCCACTTCGGTCAGTTTTATGACGGCGTAGATGACCCGTTTATCCTGCATGGTATAGGCGCCCTGGCCATGGAGATAGGTGGCGCCGTGGCCGACGTAGCGCATGAGGACCTGGGCGATCGGCGTGGCCCGGTTGGAAATGATGATGACGCTTTTACGCTGTTTCAGGCCGATGACGACTTTGTTGGTAATGAAGGCGGCGATGTAGATGGCGACGAAGGTCAGGACGGCTCGTTCCAGGGAGAAGAGCCAGGCTGCGGCCAGGAGGATGACCAGATTGAGAATCATCGTGACCGTACCCATTTCCAGGGAATAATATTTCTTGACGATGGCACCGATGACGTCCAGGCCGCCGCTGTTGCCATTGTATTTGTAGATGATGCCGAAGCCGATGCCCGACAAGATACCGCCGGTAATGGATGACAGCATGGCGTCGTGCATGATGTTCCACGTCGACAGGAAGGACGTGACATCGACCAGGACCGAGAGCATGATTGTACCGACGATGCTTAGGACTGTATAGCTGCGGCCCATGAATTTGTAGCAGGCGATCATGATCGGGATGTTGAGGATGAAGATGCCAATGCCGACGGGGAGGCCGGTCAGGAAGTAGAACATGATAGCTACCCCGCTGAGGCCGCTGCTCAATAAGTGGAAGGGGATGAAGAAGGCATTCATGCCGATGGCGACGACCAGACTGCCGACAAAGGACGCCAGGTAGGGGACGGCTAATTCCCAAAGGGTAGGTGAAGTCAGGGTTTTCATAATTTTTTTTCCTCCGTGTTGAATGAAGAATTGTAAAGTAAAGGAAAAAACGGTATAATCATTATAGTATAATGATGAAAGTGTGCATTCACAGAGGATGCGCAAAGGGCGCTGTTCTCTGCTGTCGTCTCATTATAACATAGGGAAAATTTTAATCAATAAGACAATGCACATTTTATGCACGGAGTGAAAGTATGATGAATATAGTAGAAAAAGGATATGGGAAAATTAATCTGGCCCTGGCCATAACTGACCGTCGTGCCGATGGTTATCACAATATTGATACTATCTTTCAATCGATAGGCCTTTGCGATACC
>OGZB01000016.1_pt1 | contig 79961 bp, 76 predicted proteins | sample 1576691 | NCBI WGS metagenome assembly OGZB01 (sample SAMEA3541479, study PRJEB24748) | human gut metagenome | biome: human gut; feature: human-associated habitat; material: faeces | place: China | collected 2012
AGTGACCGTCCGATTAACAGTCGGATGCTCTGCCAACTGAGCTACGCAGGAATGTGCTTCCTGTACGGAATTGCTTCCGTGCACAAGTCACATATATTACACAAATCCTTTGTCTTCGCAAATCGAGTGTCGCACAGCGTGTCGCGACATCACCATTCGAGTTCCGCGATGTCCATCGGATGCTCGTTGACGTCGACGGCGGTGACCTTGCCATCATGCATGCGGATCACACGGTCCGCGATCGGCGCGATCGCGGAATTATGGGTCACGATCACCACGGTGGCGCCTTTCTTACGGCTCATGTCCTGCAGAATCTGCAGGACCTGCTTGCCGGTGTTGTAGTCCAACGCGCCGGTCGGCTCGTCGCACAGCAGGATCTTCGGATTCTTCGCCACAGCTCGGGCGATGGCCACACGCTGCTGTTCACCGCCGGAAAGCTGCGCGGGAAAATTGTCGACACGATCGCCGAGACCGACGTCTTCCAACACTTTGACGGCATCCTGAGCATCGGAAACGATCTGCGAGGCGAGCTCGACGTTTTCCTTCGCGGTCAAATTCGCCACAAGATTGTAGAACTGGAACACGAAACCGATGTCCGTCCTGCGATAAGCCGTCAGCTGTTTCGGGGAATAGTTGGAAATGTCGCGTCCGTCGATGACCACGCTGCCTTCTGAATTCGTGTCCATGCCACCCAAAATGTTGAGCACCGTCGACTTGCCCGCGCCCGACGCGCCCAGAATGATGGCCAGTTCGCCTTTTTCGATGCCGAAGCTCACATCATCGTTCGCGGTGATGGTGGTGGAACCCATTTGGTAACGCTTGTAACTATGCTGCATCTCGATATATGCCATTTTGGTCTCCATTCCACGCCGAAAAATCCTTGACTCCCAATATTACGACTACAGTAGGGATTGTTGCTCATAGACGACGAGGAAGGGAACGTTATGGACATCGCCGACGACGCCGACCGTTTGCAAACACTGCTGTACAGCGCTTACGATTCCGATACCGTGCGCGAGATGGAACGTCCGCTGCTTGACGACGGCGTGCCGCTGATGCGCATGGCCGCCTCGGCTGCGGCCCATGTGACCATGACACTGCTCGATGATGAGGACCTCGCCGTCGAGGACGCGCGGGTAGCCCTCCTTGTAGGGGCGGGAGATAATGGCGGCGACGGTCTATACGCCGGCGCGGAACTGGCGAACGAAGGCGCGCATGTCACCGCGATCGCCGTGGGACGTTCCCTGCACGAGGAGGCGTTCGGCGCGTTCGTGCATGCCGGAGGCCGTGTTCTCGTACTTGATCCCGCCGCCGAAATCCCAGGATGCACCACGGGTTTTTCCGCGGGAGAGGCCGGAGAACGACTGCAGGCCGCCGTTGAATACGTTCAGGGCTCCCATGTGATCATCGACGCGATGACCGGAATCGGCGTAAGCGGCGCATTGCGTGGCATCGCAGGCGCCATCGCTTCCTCCTTGGGATTCGATGGCGAACTTCCCGACAGGCCCGCCCTGCCGAACAACGAGCCTTCCTCCGCCCTGCCGCTCGTCGTGGCGATCGACACGCCGTCCGGCGTTGGCGTAAATGACGGTTCGCTTCCAGGACCGTACATTCCTGCTGATGTTACGGTAACATTCGGCGCGATGAAGCCGTGCGCGATGGTGCCACCCGCCTCATACGCATGCGGCCGCCTCACTTTGGTCGATTTCGGTTTCGACATTGATGATTGCGTCCCCGCGGCCGAAATGACGGACGGCGATTTCGTAACGGATTCGATTCGCCTTCCGCAACTTTCGGACGGCAAGTATTCGCGTGGAGTGGTCGGCTTGGTGACCGGCTCCGCCCGTTACCCCGGTGCAGCCGTATTGTCGGCCACGGCGGCGGCGCGCGCCAACACTGGCATGGTGCGCTATCTCGGCCCGCAACGAGCGCAGGACATGGTGCTTTCCTCGTTGCCCGAGGCGGTGATCGGCAAGGGCCGCGTCCAATCATGGGTGGTTGGTTCCGGCGTTCCCACGGGTGGCGACGAAGCCGCCGACACCGACATTCAACGCGAAACCATAACCGCGTTGTTGAAGCATTACGCACTGCAGGAAAAAACCGGCTCCAATGACGATGCCAGGAATGAAAGCGCCCTGGGCATGCCGCCGATCGTGGTAGACGCCGGAGCTTTGGACCTGCTGCCAGGCAAAGTGCCGGCTCAAGTGGTTGTCACCCCGCACGTCGGGGAGCTGGCCCGCATGTTGACTCGGCTAGACGGAAACGAAGCCAGCGTCGACAAAGTGCGCTCGCAGCCGCTCGCCTGCGCCCGCAGGGTCCATGAGCTGACCGGCGCGACCGTATTGTTGAAGGGCGCGGTGACCATGGTGGTCGGCACGGACGGCGAAGGCAACGAGCGGGTGATTCTTTCCGGACGCGCGCCGGCGTGGATGTCCACCGCAGGATCGGGCGATGTGCTTGCCGGCATGTTGGGCGCCCTGCTCGCGCAACAGGACGACATGCTTGCCGAGGATCCGGCATTAGTTCCCGAAGTCGTGGCGGCCGGAGCCTACATACATGGTCTTGCGGGCGCGATCGCATCGCGATCCGAACAGCGTGGATGGCATCGTCCGCAGATCTATGGGCATTCCAAAAAGCAGCATTTCGGGGAAATCGGCCATCCGATCATCGCGAGCGATATTATCGGCGGCATTCAGCCGGCATTTTTGCAATTACTTTAATTGCAAAACAAATTTACCGAACACAAGCCCCAACATCGGTGGCTTTGCGCTACACTAGCGTTGCCAATCCGTATTTTGCAGGAAGGATTTTCATGACCTCCCCCAGTGCCAACGTCACCGATGTGGTCTTTGATTTTTGCGGCGTGCTTATCGACTGGCAGACGCGCGCATGCCTTGAAGGCAGGTACCCCCAAGTGGTTGTAGACCGTATTTGCGCGGATAATGATCCGTGCGGCTTCTACGATTATGAGGATCGCATGGACCATGGCGAGGATTTCGAAGCCATTTATCCCGACGTGGTACGTGAACAGGGCGAAGAGATCGCCGAGATTTTCCGCGATTACATCGAACGTTACGGCGATGCGCTCCCCCGCATGATTCCGGATATGGAACAGCTGCTTCGTGATTTGAAGGCTGCAGGCTACGGCGTGTGGGGGTTGACGAATTGGTCGCATGAGACGTTCCATTTCGCATTCGAACGTTTCCCGCAGCTCGACGAGCTGCTGCAGGGCACGGTGGTGTCCGGCGTAGAGAAGATGCACAAGCCGAATGCCGACATCTACGAACTGGCGCTGAGCCGTTTCAATCTCAGGCCAGAATCCAGCGTGTTCTTCGACGACACCGCGAAGAACGTCACTGGCGCACAGGCCGTGGGCATGCACGCGTTCCGCTTCACTAACGCCGGTCAGGCTCGCCGCGATCTGAAATCTTTGGGCATGGATTTCTGACTTTTTCAAAACGAACACTTGAATTAACAAAGGGTGCGGATCGCACGCATGTGAACCGCACCCCGATTGTTGGACTGAAGAAATTCAGATTCGATTCCTTCACTGTTTGCAATTGGTTCTCCTGAGTCCGTTCATTAAACTTTCCCAGATTGCCAACGGCGTTTGTCAACGTTGATTTGTGTTCTGTGTCAAGGCGACGGTATCTAGCGTCGCTATGACGTTACTTCAGTTTTGCCGCGAACCGCGACTGCGGCGGAACAACAGGTAGCTGTATACATAAGGAACGAGCGCTGCACCAACCGCTATCGTCACAATAATTGCGACCATGAGCATGTCGCCCACAGGCACGACAGAGCTGACAACACCCGCCACAATCAACAGCACTCCCAACACCATGAAAGAGATGCCACCCACACGCTGCGTACGCTTCCAATTGTTCTCGTCGACCAGAGCCCAAGGCGTTCTGATGCCGAAAGTGTAATTCTGGCGCATGCGCGGAAGGTAATTGCCTAAGCCGACGAACAGCGCGCCCAATACCACGCTGACAATAAGCCCAACGGGACCGCCGGTAGCTGGGATTACACCGAATGCGGTGGCTTCAGTGAACCATGTGACACCGCACATGATGAGTGTGAACGCGATGACGAATCCACGATACAGTCCGCTGGCCTTCATGTAGTTTTCTCCCTTGGGGTCTATCTTCGGGATGACGAGGAAAAGTCCCAAGCACAGCAACGGCAATACATCAAGAATCAACGTTACGGCACGCGGGCCATAACCATTGACCGAACCATCGGCACCCCAATGAATCGGCACGTTTTCGGGAAGCCGACTATAGCAGGCAAGATGTGCGATGATGTTGACTACACACAGTGCAACAAGCGCAATGCACAGATTGCGTCCGATCGGAGCGATCTTCTCCCCCGAATCAGTCTTGTTCTTGTCTTCGGCATTGTTGATGTTGTTTTTTAAATCGTTCAAGTTGTTCCCGCGCATAAGACCCTCCTTTATTTATTGTCTGTTTGATCATTCGCTTGATTGACGTTTCCATCGCCGTCCATGAATCCCATGAACCATCCGATCAGATCCTGCATCACCGTGGTGTTGAGACTGTAGATGATGTTCTGCCCGTGCCGTTCGTCGGTTACCAGTCCCGCGGTTTTCAACGTGGTCAGATGGTGGCTGATCGACGGTTTGCTCATGTTGAATTGTTCCGCAAGTTCACCAGCCGTCATGTCACGTTCGCGCAGCAATTCCAAAATGCGCCGTCGCGTGGGATCGGAGAGCGCTTTGAATCCCTCCCCTGCCATACATTCCTCCTTCACTTCGCAATGTTTACACATTTTCTTATTTAGATAATTATCTAAACATCTACCGCGGACATGCGTGCGTTACGTTTCGCACGTTATGGTGGGAAGCATGATTGATTGGAGCAACCAGGACTGAGTTTTCAAAGAAGGCGCACCTTGCCCGTGTGGTGGAGCAATGGTGCGCCCGGTATTTCGCTTGACAGTCGCAAATTATGGGATCGTGGATCTGTCATAACGACTAGTCCACGATGATTCGACCTGTTTGAACGGTTGGTCAGTAGTGATCTGTTTACTGCTTCTGGTCGTAGGGCGGGTTGATCATGTGGTCACGCCAATAGTAGACGTCATCATGTTCGCCGATTTCGCGATACACCTTGCATGGCTGTCCGAATGCGACCACATTGGCGGGAATGTCTTTGGTAACCAGCGAACATGCGCCAATCACCGAATTGTCGCCAATGGTGACGCCGGGAAGCACGGTAACGTTGGCGCCCAACCACACATTACGGCCGATGGCGACCGGCAGAGAATACTGTGTGACCTTCTCGCGCAGGTCAGGACGAATCGGATGGCCGGTGGTAATGATAGTGCAGTTCGGGCCGATCATGGTATGTTCGCCGATATGCACTTCACCATCATCAACCAGCGTAAGGTTGAAATTGGCGTAAGCGTGCGCACTGAAATACGTGTTGCATCCCCAATTGGCATGTAACGGCGGTTCGATATAAGCGTCCTCGCCGAATTCGCCAAGCAGTTGGCGTGCGATTTCGTTGCGTTGCGTCATTTGACTGGGGCGGGTTGCATTGAAGTCGTATAGCAGTTCCATCTGTTCCTTCTGTGCTTTGATCATCTCTTCGTCATCGCAGGTGTAGATCAGTCCGGAATTCATAGTGTCAAGCACTCGTTGCGGCACAGTCATGGCAGCCTCCTTGCAGTCGTTCATGTCCGTTGCGATTATATACGAACACAACGCAACTCATGTCGTGATTCCGCATGCCTTTCGCGATTCTTTGCACAATCATCGGCCGCGCGTCTGCCAATATCGGAACGCCATGCAGTGTCATTTGCCCCCATTTATTCCAGCATTGAAAACTCTGCGGACGGACGGAAGTACGTTGTCAACCAAGCGGATGGAATGCGTCGCGTTCGCAGGTGGTGGGATAGCATATTGTTGGTTTTGTCGTTGTGATTGTTAATCGCAAATCAATAGCCAAAGGAGAATCATGGCATATTCCAAGAATGCGCCGTTCCGCGCCGATGTGGTCGGTTCTTATCTGCGTCCGGACGAACTCAAGCAGGCTCGCGCAGATTATGCTGCAGGCACCATCGATGCCGCTGGGCTGAAGGCCGTCGAAGACAGGCTGATCACTGATCTGGTTGCCAAGCAGAAGGCCGCCGGCCTGCATGTCATCACCGATGGGGAATTCCGTCGCGGCTGGTGGCATTTCGATTTCATGTGGGGCTTCAACGGCGTGGACCATGTTTCCGCCGCCCATCGCGTTGCCTTCCATGACGAGGTCACTCCCGCCGACACTGCCACGGTGACCGGCAAGCTCGACGGACACGATCATCCGTTCGTGGAGCATTTCAAGTTCGTCAGGCAGTTTGAAGATGACAATACCGTTGCTCGCCAGACCATGCCTTCCCCAGCGCAGACCCGTTTCGTGCTTACCGGCAACAAGAACGCCTACCCGTACGACGAGTTCTACAAAGATGACGACGAGCTGACCGCGGATATCGTGGCCGCATACCGTCAGGTCATTGCCGACCTGTATGCCGCCGGCTGCCGTAACGTGCAGTTCGATGACTGCACTTGGACTCGCCTGTGCGACAAGAGCGTGCGTGAGCGTCTCGGCTGGAGCGATGAGGATGCGGCCCGCCTGCAGCAGGAGAATCTTGACGTGATCAACGCAGTGATCGCAGACCAGCCTGATGATTTGGTGATCAACACCCATATCTGCCGTGGTAATTTCCATTCCACGTGGCTGTCGTCCGGCGGTTATGCTCCGGTCGCAGCCAAGCTGTTCGGCGAAGAGAACGTGGACGCCTACTATCTGGAGTTCGACGACGACCGTTCCGGTGACTTCGCGCCACTGGCTGAGGTTTCCGGCGATAAACAGGTTGTGCTTGGCCTCGTCACCTCCAAGAGACCGGAACTTGAAGATCCGGAAGTGATTAAGGCTCGCATCTCCGAAGCGGCCCAGTATGTGCCGCTTGACCGCTTGTGCCTGTCCACCCAGTGCGGTTTTGCCTCCACTGAGGAAGGCAACAAGCTCACTGAGGAGCAGCAGTGGGCCAAGATCGCACTCGTAAGGTCCATCGCCGAAGAAGTCTGGGGCGAATAATCCAAGCCAATGCTCGGTACGACCAGCTTATGACATGGTCGTACCGGGCATTGTGTTATTCGATGATGTGAACGCGGAGCATTGGGCGAAACGTATAATACGGGACAGCAATCGTGAAATCATAACATCGCAGACAGGGAAAGCTATGAGAAAAGTGGCTTTTATTTGCATGCATAATTCATGCCGCAGCCAGATTGCCGAAGCGTTGGGAAAGCATCTACGCGGAACCGATTGTGATTTTTATTCCGCAGGTGTGGAAACCAAGCCGCAGATCAATCAGGATGCCGTACGACTCATGAAAGAGCTTTACGGCATCGACATGGAGAAAACGCAATACTCCAAGCTGATTTCGGATATTCCAAAACCTGACACCGCGATCTCCATGGGCTGCGACGTGGGATGTCCCTATATCGGCAAGGCTTTCGACGATAATTGGAATCTGCCAGATCCAACCGGGCACAACGATGAAGCTTTCATTGACGTCATCCGTCGCATCGAGGAAAACATCATGAAGCTCTAAAGGGTCTTGACCAGCATCCGTTCGAAGCCCACCAAGACCCTTCCAAAGCATTCTAGGTTAGCTTCTAGCACAATCAGCAGGCAGCTAAATTTTGCCAGCGTGATTTGGTAAGAACATTCACGTGCCCGACACGCACCTCGTGCATAAGAGGCACCGGCACCTCATCACACGTGTGATGATAGACAAAACCAACCTTCTCCTGCACCCGCTTCGACTTCAGATTGCCGTCATAATAGCCGCACCAAATCGCACTCATACCAAGATCAACAAAACCATGACGGATAACCTCCTTGGCTGCCTCCGGCATATAACCCCTCCCCCAGAAAGGCTTGCCCAGCCAGTAACCCAACTCACACTCATCATCACGATCCGTCATATCCGTATGACCATTAAGCTTTAACTCAATCGAACCAATGGGGTTATTGCTGCCGCGCTCGCAAATCGCGTAGCATTCCTTGCCATTGAGCACATGACGAATCGTATTGAGACTTTCTTCTTTCGATCGGTGTGCGGGCCAGCCCGCGATAGGCCCGATATCCGGATCTTTCGCATAGGAGTACAAGCTTTCCGCATCTGTTTCCGCCCAAGCCCTCAATGTCAGCCGTTCCGTTTCCAACATGTAGTCGACCTCTTTCACACGCAATGCATTGAACTGAAGTATAGATTAGCCTGCAAGGAGAGTTTGCTGTGAGTTGCGCGGCGGAGGCGTGACGCGGATGGAGGCGATACATGCGAAAGTGACGGCTGGCCTAACTCTCCTGTGGGCTTCGATGAAAGTTACGTCCAGTGCAGGGCGTAGATTCATAGCCAACACGTAAAGCAGGGGGGCTCCCCAACGGAGCTGAGATAGGCGAATGCCTGACCCTTTGAACCTGTTGGTTAGCACCATCGTAGGGAGCGAAGAATGAGTGTCGTAGCGCACACGCATTGCCAGCGTCAATTGGCATCCGTAAAAGTCTGCGCAGCAGATGCGTCGACCAAACAGTCTGCATCGCGCAATCATCAATCGTAATTCCGTTTTCTATCCCGTATAACCGAGCATACGGGCGCGTCAGCATACCCATTGCCTGCGAAATCAAGTTTTCCCAACCCAAAACATCATAATCAAGGGGGAATCATGAGCAATTATCCATATGCGTCGATGCGAGACAGCTTCGACCTGAGCGCCTATTTTGTGGTAGGACCACAGGATTGCAAAGGCCGACCGATCACCGACGTCATCGATGACGCATTGCGCGGGGGCGCAAGCTTCATCCAACTGCGCGTCAAAGACGCTGACGCGAAGGATCTCACCGACATGGCGCGTGATATCGCGCAAATCATCGAAGACAACAATAAGTCGGATTCCGTGGCATTCGTGATCGACGACCGTGTGGACGTGGTCTGGCAGGCCCGCAGCAAAGGCATCAAGGTTGACGGCGTGCACATCGGACAGACCGATATGGAACCGCGCGAAGCCCGTGCACTGCTTGGCGAAGATGCCATCGTGGGCTTGTCCGCCGAAACGGAAAGCCTGGTCAAACTCATCAACGAATTGCCCGACGGCTGCATCGACTATATCGGTGCGGCACCACTGCATGTTTCCGTCACCAAGCCGGAAGCGTCCGTAGGCGGCAATGACGGTTCCGGTCGCACGCTTGACGAAGAGCAGATCAACACCATTTGTTCAGCCAGTGGTTTTCCGGTAGTGGTAGGCGGTGGCGTGACCGCAGATGATATGGAGATGCTGGCGCATTCAAAGGCGGCAGGCTGGTTCGTGGTGTCCGCGATTGCAGGAGCTGATGATCCGGAAGCTGCAACCCGCAATATGGTAGCGCGCTGGAAAGCCGTACGTGGCGACACGAAGCACGGGTACGCGCCGCGCGTGAAAGCCCAGAAAACAGCGGAAATCAACACTGACAACACAGCCGACGGCGCATCCGGCGAAAAGAAGTTCACCAATGCGAAGGAAGCCAAGGCCGCCTCCAAGCTTGCCAAGCAACAGCGCGTCGACATTGCCGCACGCGATTCCAAGCAGCGAGACAAAGCACATATTCGCAAAACCACGCCGGTGCATTTCGAAAACGAATTCGGTTCCTACGATCTGCAAGTGCCGTACACTGAAATCAAACTGTCTGACACTCCTGGCGTCGGACCGAACGCACCATTCAAGGATTACAACACCGAAGGTCCGAAATGCGATCCGAAGGAGGGTCTCGCTCCCCTACGTTTGGACTGGATTCTTGACCGTGGAGACGTCGAAGAATATGAAGGACGTCGCCGCAATTTGGAAGATGACGGCAAACGCGCCATCAAACGTGGCAAGGCTTCCAAGGAATGGCGTGGTCGCCAGCATAAGCCGATGAAGGCCAAGGATCATCCGGTGACGCAAATGTGGTACGCGCGCCACAACATCATCACGCCGGAAATGCGCTATGTGGCGGAGCGCGAGCATTGCAGCGTGGAATTGGTACGCAGCGAACTGGCCGCAGGGCGTGCGGTCATGCCTTGCAATATCAACCATCCCGAAGCTGAACCCATGATCATCGGCTCGAAGTTCCTCACCAAGCTCAACGCCAATATGGGCAATTCGGCGGTCACTTCGTCTATTGACGAGGAGGTGGAGAAGCTCACGTGGGCCACCAAGTGGGGTGCCGACACTGTGATGGATCTGTCTACCGGCAACGACATTCACACCACTCGTGAATGGATTCTGCGCAACTCCCCCGTGCCGATCGGCACCGTGCCAATGTATCAGGCGCTCGAAAAGGTGGAGGATGATGCGTCCAAGCTCAGCTGGGAACTGTTCCGCGACACAGTGATCGAACAGTGCGAGCAAGGCGTGGATTACATGACGATTCACGCCGGTGTGCTGCTGCGTTTCGTGCCGTTGACGGCGAATCGTATGACGGGCATCGTTTCGCGTGGCGGTTCGATCATGGCCGAATGGTGTTTGCAGCATCATCAGGAAAGCTTCCTGTATACGCATTTCGATGAGTTGTGTGAGATCTTCGCCAAGTACGATGTCGCATTCTCACTGGGTGATGGACTTCGTCCGGGATCGCTTGCCGATGCGAACGATGCGGCACAGTTCGCCGAACTGATGACTTTGGGCGAGCTTACGCAGCGCGCATGGGAACACGACGTGCAGGTGATGATCGAAGGACCCGGCCATATTCCGTTCGACACCGTGCGCATGAACATCGAGATGGAAAAGGCGATCTGCAAGGACGCGCCGTTCTATACGCTTGGACCGCTCACCACCGACACCGCTCCCGGCTACGACCACATCACGTCGGCGATCGGCGGTGTGGAAATCGCCCGCTATGGCACTGCCATGCTGTGTTATGTGACGCCGAAGGAACATCTTGGGCTGCCGAATAAGGACGATGTGAAGCAAGGTGTGATCGCATACAAGATCGCCTGCCATGCGGCTGATATCGCCAAGCATCATCCGCATGCCATCGACCGCGACAATGCCATGAGCAAGGCACGTTTCGAATTCCGTTGGCTTGACCAGTTCAACCTGAGCTACGATCCGGACACCGCCATCGCGTTCCATGATGATACTTTGCCGGCCGAGCCTGCGAAGATGGCGCATTTCTGTTCGATGTGCGGTCCGAAGTTCTGCTCCATGGCCATCAGCCAAAACATCCGCAAAAAATTCGGTAATGCCGAAGCACAGGAGAAGCTCGTCGCCGACGCGCAAACCATCGCTGCCGGCATGCAAGAGATGAGCGAGCGCTTCCGCGAGCAGGGCGGCCATCTGTACCAGTAGACCGAACTGTAGTAGGTTGTGACGAACGGGATTGTCTGGTGTGTAGAAAGCCGGGCAATCCCTTTTTGTCGCTTATGCCGATATGGAGCACTCCGATAGGGACAACTCTTTTGCTTGTGGGCCTGACCCGTCAAGCCGGTCCGCTCCCATTGGGCGAACACCTGACCGGTTTTGTCGAGCACGGTTTGTGGGGTTTCCAACTGTGTGCGATCCTCGTCAAGCTGCAATTGGTTTTTCACGTCCTTGATCTGCGCGATCGGCAGTCCACTATCCAGACAAGAGGGTATAAGCACTCCCCCACGGTCAGTACATGGCTCTAACCTGAATTTATGACTCTTCTTCAGCTGAAATATATTGTGAAAATCGTGGAATGCGGTTCCATGAACGAAGCCTCGCACGAGCTGTACGTGTCACAGCCCGCGTTGAGCTCGTCTGTGAAGGAACTCGAGAATGAGCTTGGCATCGAGATCTTCACCCGCTCGTCGCAAGGCATCGCCTTGACCGTGGACGGAGCGGAATTCCTCACCTACGCGCGCCAGGTGCTCGATCAGGCGTCGCTGCTCGAAGAACGTTACAAGAACGCGAAGCCACGCAAGCAGCTGTGTTCCGTGTCCACACAGCATTACATGTTCGCCGTCGAAGCGTTCGTGGAAATGATCAACTCCATCAAATCCGACGAATACGAGTTCACCATTCGTGAGACGCGCACCAAAGACATCATCAACCAAGTGGCGAACATGCTTTCCGAAATCGGCATCATCTACCTGTCCGATTTCAACAAAGACGTGATTGGCAAGATGTTGCGCGAAAAGCATTTGGAATTCCATCCACTGTTCCGTGCTCCGTTGCATGTGTTCATTTCACGCAACAATCCACTGGCCGGCAAGAAGAAAGTCACGATGGACGACTTGAAGCCGTTCCCGTTCATCCAGTACGAGCAGGGCGAGGAGGGCAGCTTCTTCTTCGCCGAAGAGGCGGTCTGGCCGGAATACTCCCCCAAGCAGATCAACGTGACCGACCGTGCGACGATTCTGAACTTCATCATCGGTCTGAACGGCTACACCGTGTGCACCGGCATCGACAACGGCGATCTCAACAATGAGAAAATCGTGACCGTGCCGCTTGACACCGATGAGACCATGCTGGTCGGCTGGATCACGAACGAGCGTGCGAAGCTGTCGAAGGCCGCGGAAAACTATTTGGAGAAGCTCAAGTCGGTGGTGGCCGACCATGGATACAACCTGATCGACTGAATGCACTCATCAACTGGATGCACTCTGATATGAGATTGAAAAGTGCCTCGCACCGATGCTTTCGATTGGTGTGAGGCACTTTTCATATGTCAACTATAGGACCCGCCTATAGAATTCAGGCACCATACTGCTCCAGATAAGCGTCGGCAGCGGCCTTGATCTCGTCGGTCACATACGCGGTGCCGTCAGCGGTTTCGATATGCTGGCCGGCCTCGAAGATCTCGCGCACGTTGGCAATGGCGAATACCGGGAAGCCGAACTCTGCTTCGACGGCCTTCACCGCGGACGTGTCGGAATCCTTGGTCTTTTCCATACGATCCACGGAAAGCACCAAGCCGACGACCTCCACATCCGCTTCGGCCTTGAGCTTGGGAATGACCTCGCGTACTGCGGTGCCTGCGGTCATCACATCGTCGACGAGCAGTACCTTCATGCCGTCGGTCAGCTGGGTGCCGACCATCATGCCGCCGTCGCCATGATCCTTCTTCTCCTTGCGGTCGAAGGTGTAGCCGACTTCCATACCGTGGCCGGAAGTCAGAGCGATCGCGGTGGAGACGCCCAGCGGAATGCCCTTGTAGGCAGGACCGAAAATGGTGTCGATGTCGTTCGGCAGATTGCCTGCTTCGATTTCCGCCGCGATCTTCTCCGCATAGAATGCGCCGAGCGTGGCGATCTTACGTCCGTCGTTGAATGCGCCCGCATTGATGAAATACGGCGACTTACGACCGGACTTCAGCGTGAACTCGCCGAATTTCAGCGCCTGCGCTTCCAGCAGGAACTTGGTAAAACGGTGGTCGAGGGATTCAGTCATGTCATGCTCCTTTGATGAATGATCGAGGTCAACGCCAAGTTTCGCCCTTGGCGAGCTTGTCTGCGAGTTCGGGACGTGCGTCGAGCAGCTCGTCGAGTTCGCGGGCCACACGCAATGGCGCGGTCGGTTCGAACAGTGCGGCCGCACCGACTTCCACGGCGTTCGCTCCGGCATACAGGTATTCAAGCGCCTTCTCACCGGAATCGATGCCTCCGATGCCGATGATCGGAGTGTTCGGTAATGCGGAGCGGGTCTTCCACACGGCCACGAGTCCCATCGGCAGCACGGCCGGTCCGGAAACGCCGCCGGTCACATGGTCGATGATCGGTTCTCCAGTGCGAATGTTGATGCGCATGCCGAGCAGTGTGTTGATCATGCTCAGCGCGTCGGCGCCGCTTTCCACGGCCGCGCGGGCAGGCACGGTGATGTCGGTGACGTTCGGCGTGAGCTTGACAATCATCTTCTTGTCGGTGAGCTTGCGCAGGCGGGTGATCAGACGGCTCAACGCCACCGGATCAGTGCCGACGCTCATACCTCCGGCGGACACGTTCGGGCAGCTCACGTTGATTTCCAGCATGTCTGCCGGAGAATCGTTCAGCTTGGACACGACTTCGACATAGTCGTCGTCGCAGTGACCGGCCACATTGGCGATGACCGTGGCGTTGATGGCCTTGAGCTTGGGCAGGTCGTCTTCCAAATAATGGTCCACACCCGGGTTCTGCAGGCCGACCGCGTTGATGTTGCTGGATGGGCCTTCAGCGGTACGAATGCCGGGATTGCCTTCCCATGGCACCGGGGAGACGCCCTTGGTGGTGACCGCGCCCAGTTGGCTCACGTCGTAGAACCAGCGGACCGCCGCATACTGGAAGGTGCCGGAAGCCGTGGCGACCGGATTCTTCCACGGCACGCCCGCCACCTGCGTGGGATGCTTCCACTCGTACGAACCGTACAGGTTCTCATGCTGGGTATCGTCGATCATCTCATTCACCCCATCCCAAACGTTCGCGAGTAAAGACCGGACCATCGGAGCAGACCTTCAAACGTCCGTCCAACGTGTCGACCGTACACAGCACGCAAGTGCCATAGCCACAGCCCATGCGCTGTTCCAAGCTCAGCTGGCACGCCATGTCACGCTTCACGGCCCATGCGGCGACGGCCTTCATCATCGGCAGAGGACCGCAGGTCAGAATCACCGGCTTGAGTCCCGAATCCATCAACTCGCCTTCGATGCGGTCAAGCAAGGTGATCACGTTGCCTTCGCTCTCGTCGATGCTGTACACCTTGTCGGCATACTTGCCCGCATATTCGTCGCCGAAACGCACGTTGCGGTAGCCGAACACCGCGGTGCTGACCGCGCCTTCGATGCCGGCGATATGCTGTGCCGCATGCACGAGCGGAGGCACGCCAAGACCTCCTGCCACGAGCACATAATTGGCGGGCTCCTTGGTCTTGAACGAATTGCCGAGCGGGCCCATCACACGAATGGTGTCCCCAGCTTTCAATCCGGCAAATTCTGCGGTGCCCTTGCCTACCACGGCGAACATGAGGCTGACTTCGTCGCCGTTGGTTTCGCAAACGCCGAACGGACGCGGCATCAGCTTGCTTGGATCGTTGGAATATACGTCAACGAATTGTGCCGGCTTTGCATGGCTGGCGATGTATTCGTCACGGAACGTCAAACGGTACACGCCGTCAGTCAGTTCCTGATTGTCAACGACCTCGACTTCATGCCGGCTCGGGAAAAAGCCTGCCGCAGTCGCTTCGGCAACGGTCGGAACGAACGTTGTTGCGGTGGTCATGAACTCCCTCTCTGTTACGTTCGATGGTTTGGTGGTTGTTTTTCTTTCAGATTGAACAGTTGGCCAGTCGGCAGGTTACGGCAAGACCGCACGCAGATTGTCACGCATATCTTTGGCTGCCTCACGGGCTGATTCCGCAACCAGATCCAGAGCATCGTCGGCGCTCATGGATTCAGAATACTTGCCGGACTTTTTCCATGCACCGATAACGCCACGTGACGAGTTGACAAGCGCACCCATGCCGTCACGGTCGAACATGCCGGCCACACCTTGCGCGGTGCCGCCTTGAGCGCCGTATCCCGGTACAAGGAAGAACGTGTGCGGCATGCGTGCGCGCAATGCCTTGCCTTCCTCTGGGTGCGTGGCTCCGACCACTGCGCCTACACGTGAATAGCCGTTCTTGCCGATGGTTTCGGCGCCCCAGCCTTCCACCAGATCGGCGACATGCTCGTATACGCGTTCACCGGAGGCGAGTTCAAGTTCCTGCAGTTCACTGCTAGACGGATTGGAGGTGCGTACAAGCACGAAAATGTCTTTGTCGTTGGCGGTGGCGGCGTCGACGAACGGTGTGATGCCATCGGTGCCGAGGTATGGGTTCACGGTCACCGCATCCTCATGCCATGGATCATAGGCGGTGTCGTCCAATCCTATACCGCTGAGGTGATGAGCATATGCAGCCGCGGTAGAGCCGATGTCTCCGCGCTTGACGTCGCCGAGCACGTACAGGCCCTGCTGCTTGGCGTATTCGCAGGTCATGGTGTAGGCGTCGATGCCTGCCGGACCGAGCGTCTCATACATGGCGATCTGCGGTTTGACCGCAGGCACGATGTCTGCGACGGCGTCGATGATGGCGCGGTTGAATTCGAAGAAGGCCACGGAAAGCTGCATGGACGGCGCTTCCGCCGGATCTTCAACCTGTTCGCTGATTTCCTCGGCAAAGCCGGCCACGATTTGCGCTGGCACGAGCGCTTCGGTCGGGTCAAGTCCCACAACGCTCGGATTCTGCTTGGCTTCGATTGCTTCGATCAGGCGATCCATCAATCCTCCTTGTTGATACGGCTGAAGACTAGTTTCGAGCCGATGATGGTGGCGAGCGGACGGCCGGTGACCTGCCATCCACCAAACGGGGTGTTACGAGCCGAGGAATGGAATCGTTCAGGATTCACGGTCCATGCCTCGTCGGTGTTGAGCACTACCAGATCCGCGCGGTCTTCTGCAGGAACCTTGACGAGGTCCAGCACGCGTTTGGTGTCGTCGTCTCCGGGGACGGCGTCTGCGTATTCGTCAAGCAACGCTGTGACGTCGGCCTTGCTGTGGCCCATAAGTTCGGCTGGCGCAGTCGACATGAGTTCAATCAGGCGTTCGTCGGAGATAAAGCCACCGTCCACAAGAATCTTGTGGCATACGCCATACGCGCATTCAAGACCAATGATGCCGTTCGGAGCATCGAGGAAACCAAGGTCCTTCTCTTCCATGGTATGCGGTGCATGGTCGGTGGCCAGCAGATCGACGGTGCCGTCAGCTACGGCTGCGATGGTTGCCTTGCGATCCTCTTCGGAGCGCAACGGCGGATTCATCTTGGCGAGAGTGCCGTATTTCAGCAATGCTTCATCGCACAACGCAACGTAGTGCGGTGCAGTTTCGCACGTGATCGGTAAGCCTTCAGCTTTGGCCTTGCGAATCGCGTCGAAAGAAATCGCAGTGCTGACATGCTGGAAGTGCACATGCACGCCGGTTTTGCGCGCCATCTCGATATCGCGTTCGACGATTTTCAGTTCGGTATCTTCGGGAATGCCGGGTACGCCCAGTTCTCGTGATACGGGACCTTCATTGACCGCCCCGGTGTCGTGGTGTTCGCAATGCTCGATCAGGTATAAGCCTGATTTCTTGACGTTGTCGAACACTTGGTCGAGGATTTCCGGTGTTACCGCGGAACCGTCATCGCTGATGGCGGTCACCGGGTGGCACAGCTGGTAGGCGTCCTTGTTGTCGTCATCGTGTTCAGGCAGGTAGCCGATCCAGTCGGCCACGTCGGTTGCTTCCTTGCCTGCACGCCCTTTGGAAGCGCATACGCACAGGTCATAACGCACCGGCAAGGTCACATCATGGGCTTGTTCGTAATGCTGCAAATAGTCGATGACCGTGTCGAAACCGGCGTCGAGCACTTCACTGGCGCCCGGTTCCCCCGCCGTCACCTTCACGCCATCCATGGCGGGAACGGTGTTCGGCATGATGAGCACGTTCGTATACCCGCCAGAGGCGGCAGCCGCGCAACCGGAAACCATGGATTCCTTGTAGGTCTGGCCCGGATCGCGGAAGTGGACGTGGGGATCTTCGAATCCCGGGGCGATGGTCATGGCCGAAGCGTCCACCGTTTCATCAGCGTCAGATGGGACGATCAGGTCGATGACTTCGCCGGTGTTCCAAACCTTGATGTCGTGAAGGGTGAGGGTCATGGGTCAGAACTTCGCTTCCTCGTCACAGTAGTCGCAGCGGTATTCCTGACGGTCGGAATGCACCAGGTGGAACATCTGTACGGCCGGCTCGGTGGTAGTCACGCAGCGCGGGTTCACGCATTTGATGATATTGACCACATGTTCCGGCAGTGTAGGCTGCTTTTTCTCTACGATTTTACCGCCGCGCACAATGCCGACGGTTGCGGTGCGTGCCACAAGGCCGAGCACGTCAAGGTCGATGGTTTCGGCTTCCTCTTCGCTTTCGATTTTGATGATGTCTTTGGTGCCGAACATGTGGCTGTCGGTGTTCATGATCAGCGCGAGCTTGGTCTTAGCCGGATCAATTTTCAGGTATTCGAGCACCTTGAGCGCGGTGCCAGCAGGCACATGGTCGATGATGATGCCGTTCTGAATGCTGGTGACTTCCATCAGGCTGCAACCTCCTTGGATTCAAGCGGTTCATATCCCGGCAGTTCGTCTCCGACCACCGAGCTTTCCAATGCCATGCGCATAAGCATGCCGTTCTTGACCTGTTCGAAGTAGGCAGCGCGTGGGTCGTCATCCACTTCGACGGCGATTTCGTTGACTCGCGGCAGCGGGTGCAGCACGGCCATGTCTTTCTTGGCGTAAGCCATCTTGGCTTCGTCGAGAATGTAGGTGTCGCGCAGTCGCAGATAGTCGTCTTCGTTGAAGAAGCGTTCCTTCTGCACTCGGGTCATGTACAGCACGTCGAGATCGCCGATCACGGAAACGAGATCCTTGACTTCCGTGTAGGAGCAGGAGTCGGTGGCGTTGATGCGGTCGAGCACATACTGCGGGGTCTTGAGCTCATCCGGGCTGATCAGCACGAAGTTCACGTTGCCGAAACGGCACAGGGTTTCGATCAGGGAATGCACGGTGCGCCCGAAAGTCAGATCGCCGCACAGTCCGACAGTCAGATTGTTCACGCGACCGAAGCGCGACTGCATCGTCGCAAGATCGGCCAGAGTCTGCGTGGGGTGCATATGTCCACCATCGCCGGCGTTGATGACCGGCACGGAGGCTGCACGGGACGCCACGAGCGCGGCGCCTTCCTTCGGGTGGCGGATCGCCACCACGTCCACGTAGTTGGACACGGTTTTCAGGGTGTCCGAAATGGTTTCGCCCTTGGTCACGGAAGCGAGCTGGGCGCCGGCGAAGCCGATCACCTTGCCGCCGAGTCGGAGCATGGCGGTTTCAAAGCTCAGACGCGTACGGGTGCTGGGCTCATAAAATAAAGTGGCGAGCACCCTGCCGTCGCAGGTGTGCGCCACTTCTTTACGATGAGAATCAATGTACTGCGCCTTGTGGAGTAATTCTTGAATCTGGCGAATGGAAAGATCATCCAATGTGATGACGCTTTTCCCGACCATCGGCGTTTCAACCGCCTGTTCGAGTACTGAAGACAACGGCTCACCTTTCATGCAACTTGTGGTTGAAGGTGGCCACTCGAAGTGACCTAGCCAACTATAGCCTGAAATGCAGACCCTGCCAGTTCACCGCGTGTTCACAAGTATTCGTGGCGCAACCTCCATCCTTCCATGCACGAAACCCTGAATCAGCATAACCGTCAGAGCCGTATAACTTCGGTCCGACGGCCACACCATGCTCCTAGCCGTTCAAATGGCACGACTCACGAACGACCGTAGAACAGGCGTTCCGTTACGTCACGGGCTTTGCGTATCACGGCGAGCAGGTCGTTTTCGAAATGTTGGCCGCGATTCGCATCGTAACCGAGATACACGGCGATGCCTCCCAGCGAATATGAATCGTCCGGCAAAATATCAGCCTGATTGACGCGTCCGCTCCACAGATAACTGCCGTTGCGCGCGGCCGTGCACATACGCCATGCCTTACGCAACACCACAGCATCGCCAGCGGAAATCAGCTTGCGATGTTCCAACTCGTTCAATGCCTGCAACGTACCGTTGACACGCAAGTTGGCATTGTCTCCCGCATGCTGCAATTGCAGCAACTGGATCGTCCACTCAACGTCAGACAGTCCGCCCTTGCCGAGCTTCAGATGGCGATCCCTACGTACTCCGCGCGGCAGACGTTCAGCTTCCATACGTGCCTTGAGTTTGCGGATTTCGGCGATCTGCGTTTCCGTAAGATCGATTTTCGGATAACGCAACGGGTCGGCGATGTTCATGAGGAAATCCTCGGCAAGAGACGCGTCGCCTGCCGCATATCGTGCGCGTAATAGCGCCTGATGCTCCCATGTGCTTGCCCAGGATCGATAGTATTCCTCGCAGGATGCGTAGGAACGTACGAGCGGTCCGTTTTTGCCTTCAGGCCTAAGATCCATGTCAAGTTCGATTTTTGGTTCGAATGTGGTTGGACCTTGCAGGATCGCACGTAGGTCTTCCTGCACTTTTCGTGCGAAAAGGTTGGCTTGGTCGTCATCGGCACCTTCGGCCGGCCTGTAGATGATGATCACGTCAGCATCAGAGCTGAAGTTCACTTCCCTACCGCCGTACCGTCCCATGCCGATGATGGCGATCGCCGCCGGAGCTTCGTCGATCTGTATGTCGTTGATGCGATGCTGGATGGCCCACTGCAGCGATGCTTCGATGGCCGCGTCGTATACGTCGGTCATGCCGGCGAGCGATGCTTCATCGTCGATCACGCCACTCATCCAAGCGAGACCGATGCGTTCGATTTCGTGTCTGCGCATGGCTCGGATGGAGTTGGCGAAATCGTTGATGTTGCCGGCATTGCGTTCAAGCGTCGCCTTGGTTTGAATGTCGAGGCTTTCTCGCGAACGTGGTTGCAAAGAGTCGTCGTTGCCGAGCCATGTGACTGATTCGACGGATTTGTTGAGTGCGTCGCCGAGGAATCGTGAGTTGGATAGTACGTGGCATAGGCGTTGTGCCGCGGATGGTGAATCGCGTAGGAATCCGAGGTATCCGCTTTCGGAGCCGAAGTTTTCTTCAAGTTTGCGCCAGTTAAGCAGTCCCATGTCGGGATTCTGCCCTTCGCCGAGCCATTGCAGTACTGCGGGGAGCAGGATGCGGTTGATTTTTGCCGCACGGGAGATGCCTGCGGTGAGCGCGGTGACGTGCCGCATGGCCGCGTCGGCATCGGCGAATCCGATGGATTCGAATCGTTCCTGCGTGGCTTTCGTGGAGAGTTCCACCTGTTCGTCGTCGAGTCCCGCGTTGATGGGCAGCATGGGCCGGTAATAGATGTCCATGTGCAGGTGACGCACCTCACGACGTGTCTCATCGTATTTGTTGACGAGTTCTTCGGGATGCATGTGAAATGCGCGCGCGAGTCGACGTAGTTCGGGATTTTGGTTCAGCTCGTCGATGGTGATGTCTCGTTTGCGTTCAAGACCGCCAGCGTTGGCTTTGCCGAGGTCTGGGAACAGGTGGGTGCGTTTGAGCGCCCACATTTGCTGGCGGTGTTCCATCACACGTTCGAATCGGTAGTCCCATGAAAGTTTCTTGGCTTGTTTGCGTGAGACGTACCCGCCTTCGGCCAAGGCCTGCAGGGATTCGAGTGTGGAGCTGGTACGCAATGCTTCGTCGGAGCGGCCGTGCACGAGTTGGAGCATCTGCACGGTGAATTCGACGTCGCGCAAGCCTCCCCTGCCGAGTTTGATTTCGCGGTCTTTCAGCGGGTTGGGAATAAGGTCTTCGACACGTTTGCGCATCTGCTGGCAGTCATAGACGAAGTTGTCTCGCTTGGAAGCTGTCCAAACGAACGGTCGGGTCATATCCATATACGCTTGTCCGAGGTCGGTGTCGCCGGCTACCGGGCGGGCTTTGAGCAGGGCCTGGAATTCCCAGTTTTCCGCCCATTGCTCGTAATAGGCTTCGTGGGATTCGAGTCTGCGTACCAGCGGACCGTCCTTGCCTTCGGGGCGTAGTCCACCGTCGATCTGCCAGAGTGTCGGTTCTGCGACGCCCATGATGACGGATTGGCATACACGTTGCAGCGTGGTGGCTATTTTGGTGCCGATTCGGCTGAGTGCCATGCCGTTGGTGTCCATGTCGGCGGGTTCCACCACGTAGATCAGGTCCACGTCGGATACATAGTTGAGCTCCTGTGCGCCCAGTTTGCCCATGCCGATGATGGCGAAACGCACATGTTCGCTGCCGTCCACTTCATGGCGTGCGATGGCGAGCGCGCCTTCAAGCGCCGCGTCCGCAAGGTCGGAAAGTTCGGTGCTGATGCGCGGTTGGATTTCGATGGGATCGTTCGCCGTGGCGTCTTGCGCCATGATTGCGGCGAGTTGTTTGCGATAGGTTTTACGTAGCGCCGTCGCAGCTTCGGCAAGTGGCAGGCTTGCGGTCGGCATGGTGTGGTCATTGGGATCGGCTCCTACCGATTTGAGCACATGCGCTCTGCGCTGTTCGTGATTGTAGAGATGGCTTTCACAGGCATCGTTGGCTGCGGCTTCCACGAGTTCCGGGCGGAATCGCATGAGCTTGCCCATTTCATCGGATACGCCGAGCACGGTGATCAGTCGCACGAAAGAGTTTTCATCGGCGATGATGTTGGTGAAATCCTTGCCTTGACTTTGCATCACTTTGATGATGTCCACCAGGTTGCTGAGTGCGATGTCGGGATCGCACGCTTTTTCCAGCGTGGCTAGTAGCAGCCGCATCCTGTCGTCATCGATGCCGTCATTGTGCAGCTCGTCGAACAACGTGCGAGCCCTGTCGAGATCTTGCAGCCCTGCTCGAATCAGATCAAGCGCCCCGAACTTGTGTTGCATGGAAGTCATGGTTTCTATAGTAACCGCTGATAAAACCAAGGGCGGTTGCGAAATACCCGCAACCACCCTTGATGTTTGTTGCATCGCCTGAAATCAGACGAAGAATGGTTTGACGTTGGACCAAATGCGTCGGCTGACACATGGATGGTTCATCGTGTACAGGTGCACGCCGTCGACGCCCCGCGCCACCAGTTCGCAGATCTGCTCGGATGCGTAGGCGATGCCCGCTTCTTTGAGCAGAGCCTTGTCACCTCCCCATTTATCGAGCATGATGCCGAGTTTTTCAGGAACTTTCGACTGGCATTTGTTCGACATGTTCAGCACCGATTTCGCGTTCATGACCGGCATGATGCCCGCTTCGATCGGCACGTCGATTCCCGCAGCCCTCGCTTTGTCGAGGAATCTCAGGAAGTCCTCGTTGTCGTAGAACAGTTGTGAGATCAGATGCGTCACGCCGGCATCGACTTTCTTTTTGAGATTGTCGATGTCCTCTTCCAGCGTTGCCGACTGTGGGTGCTTTTCCGGGTAGCAGGCGCCGTAGATTTTCATGTCCGGACGTTGCTGGCGGATGTATACGGCCAGATCGCTGGCATGTTCGAATACTCCTGCCGGTTCGGCACCGTCGATGCGGTCGCCACGCAAGGCGAGCACGCCGGAGACCTTGGCCTGTTCGAACATGTCGAGTGCCTGGTCGACGTCATCCTTGTTCAGATACTGCGCGGTCAGATGGGCCACGCTGGGGATGCCGTATTCGCTTACCGTGTGGGCGATGCGCGCGGTCAATGTACGGTCGGATGATTTGCCGGTGCCGTAGGTGACGGAAATGAAATCGGGGTCCAACCCCTGCAGGCCATCCAACGTGTCGTAGATGGTGCCTACAGGGGAGGTTCGCTTCGGAGGGAACACCTCGAGCGAGAACATTGGCGAATGCATGGCTGTCGTCTTGTTCCTAACGTTTCGCCTTATTTGGTCAGCTTGGCACGCACAGCCTGGGCTGCGGCCACGAGGTTTTCGAGGCTTGGCCAGGTTTCGGCGTTGCCGCGGGTCTTCAAACCGCAGTCGGGGTTGATCCACACCTTTTCAACGTCCATCTTCTTGAGGATTTCGTAGATGCGTTCCTCGATTTCGGCTTCGGACGGGATGCGCGGCGAGTGGATATCGTAGACGCCCGGGCCAGCTTCGGTTTCGAAGTTGGCGTCGTGAATGGCGTCGAGCACCACGAGATCGCCGCGGGAGGCTTCGAAGGAGATCACGTCGGCGTCCATGGCGTCGATGTCGGTGATGATGTCGTTGAACTCCGAGTAGCACATGTGGGTGTGGATCTGCGTGGTCGGCTTGACCGCGGAGTGCACCAGTCGGAATGCCGGAATGGCCCAGTCGAGGTACTTCTTGTGCCAGTCGGTCTTCCTGAGCGGCAGCTTTTCACGCAGGGCGGCCTCGTCGATCTGGATGACCTTGATGCCTGCGGCTTCGAGGTCGAGCACTTCGTCGCGGATGGCGAGGGCCAGCTGCTGGGTCTGCTGCTCGTGGGTGATGTCCTCGCGTGGCCAGGACCAGTTGAGAATAGTGACCGGGCCGGTGAGCATGCCCTTCATCACATGGCTGGTACGGGACTGTGCGTAGGCGCTCCATTCCACGGTGATCGGGTTGGCGCGGGACACGTCGCCCCATACGATCGGAGGCTTCACACAACGGGTGCCGTAGGACTGCACCCAAGCGTTCTTGGTGAACAGGAAACCGTTGAGGTTCTGGCCGAAGTATTCGACCATATCGTTACGCTCGAATTCGCCGTGCACGAGCACGTCAAGGCCGATCTGCTCCTGATGCTTGATGCAGGCGTCGATCTGCGCCTTCATGTATTCGTCGTATTCAGTCTTGGTGATTTCGCCCTTGCGCAGTCTGGCGCGTTCGGCGCGCACTTCCTTGGTTTGCGGGAAGGATCCGATGGTGGTGGTCGGCAGCAATGGCAGGTTCAACGCCTCCCGCTGTGCCTTCTGACGTTCGGCACGTGCCGGCTGGCGCACGAAGTCCGAGTCGGTCAGGGCTGCGAGACGTTCCGCCACGTTCTTGTCGGCGGCGACGCGGGTACCGTCGAAGAGCGCCTGGTTGGCTGCCAATGCCCCGGATGCCTTCTTGTCTTCCTCGCTGGCGTCGGCGAGAACCGCGAGGTCGTGCAGTTCGCCGAGCTTTTCAACGGCGAAGGCGAAATGCTTGCGCACATCATCGGCGAGACCGTCTTCACCTTCGGTGCTGAACGGCACATGCAGCAGGGAGCTTGCGGTGGAGACGGCCACGTTGTCGGTGACCTTCTTCAGCGCGTCGACGAGTCCAAGGCTGACGGCGTAATCGTTACGCCAGATGTTGCGGCCGTTGACCACACCGGCGAAGATGGTGGTGCTCTCTGCGACGCCGAACTTTTCAACGGCGGCGAGATTCTCGTCCTTGCCTTCGTTAAGGTCGAATCCGATGCCGTCGAAGGCGAGCAGGTTGACTGTCTCATACACGTCGGCGATGTGGCCGAAGTAGGTGTTGAGCAGCACCTTGATCTTGCCGTCGCGTGCGGGCAGGATCTTGGTGTACAGGCTCTTGAACAGTTCGACGTCGCCCGGCTCCTTGTCGAGCACGAGGTACGGTTCGTCGATCTGGATCCACTGCACGCCCAGTTCGGCGAACTTGGCGACGACTTCGGCGTACACCGCGGCGACCGCGTTGACGAGGCCCTTGTCGTAGTCGAGCTCCTCGGCCTGCGGATTGCGGGCGAGCTTGAGGAAGGTGTACGGGCCGATGAGCACCGGCTTGGTGGTGATGCCGAGCGCCTTCGCCTCGTTGAATTCGTCGAACGGCTTGGTGCTGTTGAGCTTGATGTCGGTGGCTTCGTCGACTTCCGGCACCAGATAGTGGTAGTTGGTGGTGAACCACTTCTTCATCGGCAGCGCGGTGACGTCGCCCTTGTCTCCTTGGTAGCCGCGGCCCATGGCGAACAGCGTCTCTTCGGGATTGTCGAAGGCGAGGCGCTGGTAGCGCTGCGGAATGACGTTCAGCAGGATGGCAGTGTCGAGCATTTGGTCGTAATAGCTGAAGTCGTTGCTCGGAATCAAATCGATTCCGGCTTCCTGCTGCAGCTTCCAATGCTTGGCGCGCAGCTCCTTGGCGGTGGCGCGCACGTCATCGAGCGTTGCGACACCCTTCCAATAAGCTTCGATAATCTTCTTCAGCTCGCGGTTCTGGCCGATGCGAGGGAAACCGGAGACGGAAGTGAGAACGGACATGAATCCTCCATCTGATATGAACAATGCAACCCGCTCAAGCTACCACGAAATCGCCAGCTATAACTCATCAAGAAAATTTAAGTGTCGCTATAAGCACGATTTATAGCGGTGAGGTTTCTGCATGCGTTGCCACGCTTGGAGTTTCGTGTTTCCACCACCTGAGTGTCACTCAAAGTAGACTCTATTTTTCTGCTTTCTCCGTATGATACACCCGCCGGAAACACGAAAACGCCCCTCCCCCAGCATCAGCTGAGAGAGGGGCATGTGTAACATTTGACTGCAAAAACCGTCGAACGAATCGTGAAACGTCGTTTTCGTGGAAAAACCGCAAGAGCGCGAGGTCAGATTTCACACCCGAAAATTAATCACTGGCCGTCGGTGACGGTGATCCTGAGCTTGTCGAGCTTGGCCTTCACCGCGTTCTCCACGGCGGCCGCGATCTGGTCGGGGTCGGCGCCCTTGCTTTCGGCGAGGGTCTTGACCGCCTCGGTCAGGGCGGCCACCTGCGTGACCAATTGGCTGGTCTTCGCATCGATGCCGGCCACGCGGTCGCCCAATTTGGCTCCGCCCTGCACCGGCTGTTCGACCACGAGGTTGCCCAAGGCGGACGCGTGGGTGTTCCTGTCCCACTGCGAAAGCCTGAAAAGCTCATTCTTCGTGGCGTTCGCGGCCGCGTCCGCGCCTTGCAGGCGGTCGCGCATCAGGACACCGTTCTGATTGAAATTCCACACGTCTTCTGCCGACATGTCGTCTCCTCCCAATAATTCGTTCGCTCTTTTGATGATCCGGTCCACCGGCAGCGCGTTGACGCACCTGTCGGGGCACCCGTAGTGGTCCGTGCCCGGTACCTCGCGGTGCAGGACGATGTTGCCGTGCCGGTTGCCGCTGGCGTCGTGCCAGAGGGTTTTCCACCCGTATCGGCGGGCGATGTCGGCGCACAGTCTGGCGCTGGCCTCGACCTCCGCGTCGGTGACGGGGATGCCGGCCATGCCGCCCTCGTGCTCGATGGTGATGCCGCTGCAATCGGATTGCCAGTTGGCGTCGGCCCACGATCCGTCGTCCTCGTCCACCCACTGCCAGACGCTGCCGTCGCCGCCGACGCCATAGTGCGAGGCGGCTTGGAAGCTGGAGCGCATGAAGCACGAGTCCGTGCCGATCAACCGGCCGACCATGATATGCAGGGTGATGTGGTCCACGAGCAGCCCGTTGCGCCCCGCGTAGTGGTTCGGACTGCCGCGCCATCTTGCGAAGCCTGCGCCGGTCACTGGATGTCACCGCCCGGCTCAAGATCCGCGTCCGTGGTGTCGGTAGTCTTCGGCGTGGTCTTGGCCACGGCTGCCGCCGCGCTCAGGGCCGCGCTCTTCGCGGCGCTGATGCCGTTGACCACGCCCTCCTTTTTGAGCGCGTCCACGAGCTGCTGGCCAGCGAGCGAGGCGGATGTGATGTTCTGGTTCTTCCACCAGCCGTACACGGTGCCGATCACGCCGACGACCGCGAAGAGGGTCGCGCTCACCTGCTCGTTGGTGAACGGGAGCGGGTTGAATCCGGCCAGGCCCAAGCCCGCATTGGCAAGGGAGAAGAGCGTGACGAGAATCGTAACGACGGCTTTCACTCGTTCGCAGGTCAATCCGGGAAGATTATTGGTTTGTTTTTCGTTGGCGTGTTCCGCCATGATTGCCTCCTTAGATATGGCAAAGACCACCTCCGAGGAGATGGCCTTGGAATGGTTATCGCCGGGAGAAGGTCTCCGGCGCGATGTCGGCACGCAATTCGTCCGGCAGGCTCGGCTTCGGATGTCGGGCGAGGAACTCCGGTTCGGTGATCTCACAGAACTCCTGCAGCCAGTGGAAAAGCGAACGGGTGTACGCCGTGAGCGCGAAGTACTTGCGCTGCTGTTTCTCCAGATGCTCGATCTGCCCCTCCTGCTCGTCCACCTGCTCGCGCAATGGCTTGATGACCGAATCGGTGAGGATGTCGCACGCCTGGGCGGCGATGTCGGCGGTGTCCTTGCGACGGCTGGAGACAGCGCCGATGATCGCGCCGACCCCTCCGCCACCGACGAGGGCGACGATCGCCGCCGTCCAGAACTCGGCGCTCGAGAAGAACTCCAGCGGCATCAGTCGCCCGCCCCGTCAGAGCGCCATGTCCTGATCTCTATGACCTTTTCGAGGTCGGCGAGCTGCACGGTGCGGGAATCCTTGGTGTCCATATCCGCAAGCATGACCTCCGTGGACGAACGGTCCTTGAACACGGCTGTCACGCCACGCGTGTAGTCCGTCCATGTCTCCCCGCCATCGTCACGATGGTCGAAGGCAAGGCCCAGGCGGAGCAGCTGGTATACAATCCCGTTCTTTGGTGGGCGGAGGTCTAGCACGGTGCCGGCCGCATCGGCCTTCCCCGCTTCGACCGTGGTTTCGGTTGTCTTCTCGTCGCTCATGATTCCTCCTTTTTGTGAATCGGTTTATTTGGTGACGATCTCATGTCCGTCGATGTAGAGCTTGCCCGCCGTCGGACCGGTGGCGAGCGTGTGGTTCCCCGCCCATTTCATGCTCCAGCCGGCGGCGGAGAGTCCCAAGCCCCACCCTTGGTCGTTCGTGAACTGCAAGCCGCCAGGGCCGATGGACAGTTTTCCGTATTTCACCGTCTCCAGATCCAGGCCGGTCCGGGCGGAGCAGTTGATGTGCGAGCCGTCAGGCGCGGTGATGCCGATGCCGCCCGCGCCGAGCCGGATATGATAGGTGGCCGTCTTGTTCGCCGTAGGCTGCACGGTGATGTCAAGACCGTCCTGCGACAGGATCAGATGTCCGGAACCGACGCCATCATCACCGGCCACCTGCAAACCGTGCCGGTCGATGCGTGTGAGCAGGTTGCCGTCCTTGTCCAGCAGGTCGAAACTGCCGTCGGTGTTCACCAAAGCGCTCACGCCGTTGAACACCCCGTTTTTCTGGTGGCCGGCGCGCACGCCTTCGGACGTGAGCCTGATGCAATCCTCCAACACGCCGACGCGCGATTGGGCGTCGGAAGCGTCGGACTTGGCTGTGTTCGCCGTGGCCTGCGTGTTCTCGATCTCGACCTTCGTGGCGAACTTGACATCAAGCGACTCATTGTTCTGCGAGACTTTGGAACTGATCTCCTGCGTGACGCCGCTCTTGGTGGCGTAAGTGCTTGCGACGGTGCTGGTGATGCTCTTCTCGCTCGCGGTGATGTCGCTTTTCGTGGCCAGACCCGACCCGTCAGCGCCCTTGTAATTCTGCACGACGCCCAAGGCCACCGACTTGCTGGTCTGGTCGACGTAGCTGCGCGTGCTGAGCGTGTCGTAGGCGAGGTCCTGCGCGGTGCCGTTCGTGGGCTCGTCATTCTGTATATACAGTTTTGTGTCCGGCCCATTAACCCACGCATTGTAACCACCCTGGAGCGTGTAATGCCCGTTCCAACAGCCCCACGGCAGGTACGCCCAGATGTCGCAGCTGGTCGAGCCGAATGCCATGACCTTGACCTTCACGTTGTCGGCATCCCTGATGCGCTTCACGCTCACGCCGAACGCGCCCGAGGCGGACGGCTGGTTTTGCCAGCCGTCCTTGACGAAGATCTCGAACTCCGCGTTCTGTCTGGCCTGGCCATTGTACCCGTCGCCGGAGTAGACGTGCAGGAGGACGCTCGAACCGTCGCCGTTGCTGGTGAGATAGCCGAGCTTCACCCATTTCGGCCTGCCGTTCGCGCCATAGAAATTGAAAGTGCGGGTGGTAAGCTTCCTCAACTCCTCGGTCGCGGCGAGGGTCGTGTAGGTCTGGCTGACCGTCGATTTGATCGAGGAGGCCGACTGGTCGATCCTGGACTGCACCTCGGCTTTGGTCGGATAGTCTCCCTTCGTCTGGTAGGTCTTCGCCACGCCGGTCTTGAACCCGTCAAGGTTCTGTTCCAGGCTGCTGACCCTGCTCGTGTCGGCCTTGCCATCGATCTTCTGCGACAGGGTCGTGTTGATCCTGTCGGCCTTCTGGGACACCTGCGAGATGGTGGTCGTGTTGCCTTGCGCGGTTTTGGCGACCTCCTGCACTCTGCCGGTTATCTCGTTGGCCTTCTGCGACAGGGCGCTGACGGTCGCATAGGATGACATGCCGCTCTTCGGCTGGTATTTCTCCGACACCTCGCCGCGGATCTGGCTCGCCGTCTGCGTCAGTGAGGAATTCGTGGCGTAATCTCCGGCTGGCTGCAATCCGGTGACATCGACGCATGCGACGTTCGCGATCTGCCACCAAGTCGTGATGTTGTTATCCCACTGGTCGATTTGGAAGCACACGATGCCGGCCGACTTGCCGGACGCGCACGTGAAATCCCACGTGCAGGACATCCACCCGTCGCCCAGATCGGACAACGCAGACGGGTTGACAATCGTGTCCCACGATTGCCCGCTGGTCATCGCCGTGTACCAGATTCCGGCGCGCAACGTCAGATTGCCCTTCAATCGCCTGCACATGGCGGTCATCCGATACCGTCTGCCCGGAACGACCGGGAACGCGGTCTTGGAGTGCGGACGATGGTCGCGGCTCGCGATGAGGCACACGTTGGCGCCGTTCGGGGCCTTGACGTCCGACGCCAGGGAGCCGATCAGCGGCTTGTCGGGGTCGAAGGGCTGATTGCACCAGAGGTTCGCTCCCGAGGGTCGACTATCCAGATCAGACTTCGTCGCGTACGTGCCGCTAACTTCGGTTTTGAATCCGCTGAGGTTCTGTTCCAGGCTGCTGACCCTGCTTACAGCGCCGTCCGCGGTGGATTTCACCTGCGAAATGGTCTGCTTGTTCGAATCGGCGGTGCTCTTCGCCTCGTTCGCGGTCTTGACGGTCGTATCGAGAGTCTTACCCTGTTCCGTGATCTTGGTCGAAAGACCGCTGGCGGCCTGCTCTACACTCGTCGCCTTATTGAGGGCACCGGTGGCGGTCCGGGAGACTTTTGATACTTCGGCGGTGATGCTGTCGGAGGTCTGCTTCAGCGCGCTGGCCGTGGCGTAGGCGGACATTCCGTCCTTGGTCTGGTAGGTCTTCGCGACAGTGGATTTGAAACCATCGAGGTTCTGTTCCAGACTGCTGACACGATTCACGGCACCGTCAGCAGTGGTTTTGACCTGTGAAATGGTCTGTCTATTGCTGTCAGCGGTGCTCTTTGCCTCATTGGCGGTCCTAACGGTCGCATCGAGGGTCTTACCCTGTTCCGTGATCTTGCTGCTAAGGCCATTGGCCGTCTGTTCCACTGTAGTGGCTTTGGACATAGCACTGTTCGCGGTCTTGGAGACTTCTGCGACCTGAGCTTTGATGGAATTCGATGTTTGGGTAAGAGAACTGTTGGTTGCGTAATCTCCTGCTGACTGAAGGCCGGTAACATCGACGCATGTGACATTTGAAATATACCACTGAGTCGTTATGTTAGGATCCCATTGTTCGATGTGGAAGACCACACATCCTCTGGATTTTCCGTTCGGACAGGAGAAACGCCATGTCGCGGCCATCCATCCGTCGCTAAGGTTTGATGTCGATTCAACGTTAACTAGTGAGTCCCAGTACGTTCCGGAGACCTGTTCTGTGTACCAGACACCAGCTGCTAATCCTACAGTGCCTTTAACACGTTTGACATTAGCGGTTACAACATATTCGTGACCGGGAATCACAGGAAAATGGGTGTCGTGATTATAATGATCGCGATGTGCAAGCAGGTTCACTCCGCTTCCGTTCGGCGCAGTGACATTATTCACCAGAGAGCCGATCTGGGGCTTATCCCTGTCAAACGTCGGATTGACCCACAGGTTCGAACCGTGTCCATACGTCTGACTTACGGTGGTCTTGAAACCGTTGAGATTCGCTTCGAGACTCGTCGCTTTGTCAACGGCGCTTTGCGCGGTCTTCGCATTTGCCGTAATATTCGCACTAAGAGAATCCGAAGTCGCCTTAAGACTCGTCTTGGTTGCATACAAGGCATCGTCCTGCGCTTTGGTCTGGTAATTCTTTGACAGGTTCAGAGTGACGGCATCGGCGGTCTGCTGTGCCTTGGATGCGGCTGTCACGGCGCCATCGGCGGTTCCCTGTGCTTTGGTGACTTCTGCGGAAATGCTATCGGAAGTCGCCTTCAGACTCGCCTTGGTCGCATATATCGTATCCGCCTGGGATTTTGTCTGATAATTCTTTGACAGATTTGCGGAAATACCATCGGCGGTCTGCTGTGCCTTCGATGCGGCTGTCACGGCGCTGTTTGCAGTTGTCTTGACAGACTCAACATTCGCCGTAATGGATTCCGCGGTCTGAGTCAGAGAACTCTTTGTCGCATAGGTCTCAGGAATATCGATCTTCAGCTTATCGACATCACCCTGAGCCTTGTTCGCACTGGATTGCGCGGCATCGGCTGCATTCTTCGCTGTGGCCGCATTGCCGACTGCGGTATTCGCCGTCAATTGGGCCTTACCGGCAGCAGTGTTCGCGGCGGTTGCAGATGCCTGTGCATTATTCGCAGAATTCTGTGCCTTGGATGCATCCGCCAATGCCTTGGTGACATCGGTATCCTGATTCAGCTCCCACGTGTAGGTCTTGCCGTCGTCGGAGCCGAAACGATATGCCTTACCGGTGGCCTTGTCGTAGTAAAGGTCGCCGGAATGCTTCTTCCTCTTTGCGTCGGTGGTCCAGTCCGAAGCCGGCTTGTTCGTCAGCGTCGGGACACCGGTTCCTCGCCAGGATTCGATGGCGTTATCCGCAACGTTCTGGAGAGCAGACAGCGAATCTTTTGTGGCATAGGTCTTTGAGACCGAAGCCGTGATGGAATCCGAAGTCTGCTTCAGACTCGACTGGGTCGCATAGATCTTGTCGGCATCCGCCTTGGTCTGATACTCGGTCCTCAGAGTCGTGCTGATCTGATTGGCCGTCTGCACAGCTGCAGAAGACTGCTTAAGCGAATCGTTTGCGGTTTTGCCTGCCGATTCGGCAGTGGTCTTTGCGGCGGTTGCGGTCTGAGTCGCAGTAGTGCTCTGGGTAAGGGCGGTCTGCGAATCCTTGTATGCGGAAGATGCCGTAGTCGATGCCTCGGTGGCAGTCTGTTTGGCCTCTGTGGAGACACTCAGGGCACTGTCGGATTTCTTGACAGCATTGCTGACTTTCGTCGTCAGTTCGCCGAGCTCGGTGGTGTGCTGTTCGATGACCGCATTCGCGGAATCGAGATCCGATGCGACGTTCTCGGCCTTCGACTGGGCTTCCGCCGCGGCCTGCTTCGCTGCGGCCGCCTTGGCGTCGACCGCCTGCACGGTCTTATCCAGATCGGCGGTGTCCGCATTGGCCTTGTCAGCCGCCTTCTGGGCCGCATCGGCCGCCGACTGCGCCTTGTCGGCGGCCGATTGGGCGGCCTTGACGGTGGAGTCCATCTCGGATTTCGCATCCTGGACCTGCCGGGTCAGATCGCTTCGGACCTGATCGGCCTTCTTGTCGACGGCCGCGATATTGGATTCCAGTTGGGATGCAGCGGTCTCGAGATCGGTTCGGACCTTGTCGGCCTTGGCGTCGACCGCCTGCGCCTGCTTGCGCGCGTCATCGATGCCCGCCTGCGCGTCCCGGCGGATCTGCTCGCCCTTGGCGATCGCCTCGTCGGCCTTCGCCATGGCCTTGTCGGCGGCCTGCTGCGCATCCTGCGCGGCCTTGTCGATGCCGCTCGTGTCCACGAGCGGCAGTTGATTACCATCCTGGTCGATGCGATTCGCGCCATCCTGCGCGCCATCGCCAATGATGACGTCCGTGCCGCCCGTGCCGGGAATGCGCACGGTGCCCATCTTGTGGGTCTTCTGGGTCAGGGCGAGGCGCATGGCCTTCATGCCCAGGCTCAGGCCGAGCGTCGAATCGTCTGGATTTAATTCCACGTGAGAGGACATAGCCCACCTCCAAAATGTCATGCCATTGGATCATCCATGGCGTCGAATATCAGATTCACCTTATCCGTCTGGTCGCCGCTCATCTGCATGAGCCGGCATTCGTACACGCCGTCCGCGAGACTCGGGAAACCTTGAATGTCCAGCCGCATCGTCTCGCCGGGCCAGAAGCTGCCGAGCGGATGCAATGGCGTGCCGTCCGCGCTCATGTCGTTGGCGTGGAGTTCGCCCTTGATCTGCATGAGCGGCGCGCGATTCGCGGAAAGGACACCATCGGCATGCTGGCGCAGCAGATTTGCGTCGGCCGCGTCCGTGTCGCTGTAGGCCATCTCGCGGAGCGGAAACGGCTCATGATCCCCACTCACGAGGCTCAGATCCTCGGACAGGTGGCACAACTGCGCCTTGTCAGTGCCCGAACCGGAGGCGTAGACGCGGTGCACGGCTCCGAGGTGATCGATGGTCACGTTTTCCAGCGTCCCGCCATAAGGCGAGCTGGAAAGCTCGAGGATGGTGCCCTGAGCGATGTCCGGATTCGCGTCGGAGCCCGCGAGGAAGTCGAAGCGAATCGTATTGCCGGACAGTTTCGGCCGTAATTGCAGATCCGGCCCGTTTTCCACGTTGGCGATCTTGTCCCACACGTCGGAGCACTTCAGGTTCTGGATATCCCAGCTGTCGTACTCGCGCTGGTGCGAGCCCTTCTCGCCCCTGTAGTGCCAGTCGATGGGCAGTCCGCCGCCCGACTTGGCGTTGGTGCACAGCCAGCCTGCCTCGGCCGCGATGGCGCGGAGGGATAGATTGCTGAAGTTGATGACATCCGTGCTGGTGCTGCCATTGGCGGCTCCGTAGACTCCCTCGCGCACCAAGTATCTATCGCCGAGGAGCCCGTAAAGGCTGGTCAGGCTGAAATCCGTATCGAGCGGGCCGTCCTTCCTCTGGCCTATCAGTCCGCAGAGTATCGGCGTGCCGATCGCATCCTCGGAATCCAATGGACTTGTCCAGCAGAGCGCGATACTACGCCGGTCGGGAGCGAGGAGGCGTGAGCGTTCGCTGGGCGAGTTGGCTGGCACCGCTGTCCATGGCACCTTGAGTCCGCTCACCTCGTTCTGCCCCACGCCTTTGGATTTCGTGGTGGAGAGCGATGAGTCCGCGACACTGACCGACCACGAAAAATTCGGCAGATCGATCGGACACATGATCTGTCCGCTGATCGTGTCCACGACATACGCTCGCCAAGCCATAAGCCCTCCTCAGCTGACGTTCACGCCACGGTCCCACACCTCGAGGGTGCGGCCAGGATAGTTCTCCTTCGAGTCGGAATGGCAGATGAAATAAACGTTCTCGCCCCACGTGACTCTGTGGTTGCGGGTACGGACGGTGTGCCATCCGGCCTGCAATGACACCAAGGCGTTCAGATGCACCTGCTGCCATGCTCGGCTCACCTGGAACTGGCCGCCGCCACCGGACACGTCCTTGCCGTCGATCTGGAAGCCGACGTACCAGCATGCCATCTGCGTGGCGTCCTCGGTCGGCTTCTTGGGATTGTCGTGACGGCAGGCGCAGGCGGTAGCACGATACCTCAGTTCGATAAGCCTGTCGGTCGGCAGATAGAAATCAGTGTCCTGTTCGAAATAGTCCTTACCACCGTCCGAGAAATTCGACGGGCCTTCGTAGTTCCGCACATTGCATGCGAGACGGCCTCGCGAGGCGCCATAAGGCATGGCGTAGCGTTCAGCGCCATCACTGCTGCAGGATTTGGTCTGGGTCATGCCGGCTGGCACGAGCATGGCCGCCAATCGCACCACGTCGCTCGGCACCTGGTTTATCGGAATGTCCGGGTCGGCGGCGGGAGTGCCCTGCGTGATGCCGAGCACAACCTGGTTGTCGGCATCGCCCTTGTCCAAGTCGTGGGCGCGCATCCAGATGACGTCATAACGCGAAAGTCCAGCGTTTCCCGCGGCGACAGCCGGCGTCTGGCCCCCAGGCCAATACGCGAGCACTGCCTCCCCCCGCTGGCCGTCAGGCTGGATGAGCGCCGTGCCAGCTGCGACGCTGTAAGTGAGTCCTGTGCCTCCGGTCACATTCAGACCACAGATGATGCCGTCGCTCGTCCACTGCGAGCTGATGATGTGCCTGTGCACCTGGGGGCTCACGCCCTGATTCTTGCCGTCGGGACGGATGCCCAAAGCGGTAACCATGAATTGCACCTCCAAAACGAACGATGTCTTACATGTATGTGTCGTGTGATTCGCATGTGACCCAGCCGCTGCCGGGCGTGGCGAGATTGACCGTCAAAGCCTTGCCGGCGGGTATCGTCATCCACCCGCGCTGCGATAATCCCGAGGTCACGTCCACGCCGCCCATGGTGGCGGTACGCGAGCGTGTGTCCAAGAGCACCGGTGCGCCAGCGTGAATTGAGCGGTTGAAGGCAAGAGTCGAATCCAGCCCATCACATGCCAGACGAAGAGTGCAGCCATTCGGCCACTCACCGTTAAGCGCGTAAGTCGGATAGGCGCGGGAAGTGCCCTGGTTCGGCAGCCGCATGACCGTCGCACCATCGGATACCGTGCCATACGACAGCGGGTACGCAAGGCCGGCATTGCCGGTGCCGTAGCTCAGACCTCCGGCCTGCACCACCGACGCGCGGGCCTCGCCGGAGTGCGCCAGCGTGGACAGGCGCTCGGGACGCTCGAAAACGAGCGTGATGGTCGAATCGGCAATGCTGCCGGACCGATAGTCAGGCTGCTGGGTAAGCACCATATATCCGCCACTGCAGCAGGTATCCTCGGTGCCGTCGACCACGCGCATCCTGACCTGACGATGCACGAGCCTGCGCACACTGTCCGTCAAAGCGAGCAGCTCGTCACGGCTGGAGGCGTTGGCATTCCAATGCAGAGTGACGGCACGGCTGGCGTAGGAGATGTCATCCTCGCTCACATCATGTCCACCGTCGCCCTGCCCTCGCGCCGTCACATTGACTTTCGCGGCGGGAGTCGACCACCAGCCCTCGATGCCGCCTTTCGCGATGCACAGGCAGTCAAGATCGCCCGAACCCTCGAAACGCACCGGCTCCAAGCCGGAGGCCGACAATTCCGCAAAATAAGCCACATCGGCCTCCTTTTATCGCAATTGGTGTCGCGCGGTGCGCACGAGGATGCTCGCATCAGCCCATGGATCCGAGCGTTCGGGGATATTGACGTTGAGGTTCACGGTCCGATCGCCCTTATCTTTGACGTCAGCGCCGAAGATCTTGACGATCTGCTCTCGCGTCAACACGAGTTCGGGATGCTTGGTCTCGTTGGCCACGAGGTGCCGTCCGGGTGGCAGGATGCCGCCGCAATCGTACAGGGTCGGTCTATCGTCTCCGACGATGCCGCCGAGCGCGTAGCCGCCCGCACGATTCATTCCGGCCAACGACCCATACCGATGGATCGCGTAATTGCAGCCGGCATAGATGTTGGCGAGCGGGTCGGTGATGCCACGCGAGCGGTACGGCCCCGCATAGGCATTGAATGTGCCAGGAATGGTCTGCATCAGGCCCTGCGACGGCATACCCGCTTTGGCGTTGGAATCCCAGTTGTTGATGGCGTTAGGATTGCCGCCGGACTCCTGATTCATTCGGCGTAGCACGGTGTCGGCCCAGCTTGCGGGCTGGCCCAATTCCTTGAGCACCTGCAGGACTAGGCTCCTCCAGCGTTCCACGCCGCCACCGACCGAACCATGATATTGGCCCGCCTCGGATTTGCTGGTCCACTTGGATGCCAGGTCGGACGCCATCGACTTGACCTTGTCGACAAGCGCCGTAGCGGCGCTTACCGGCAGTCTGCCGGCCATCTGGCCGAACTGGCCGCCGCTGATTCCCGCGACCTGCGATTTCACAGGCGTGAGAATCTTCGACGTGACCCAATCCACAGGATTCTTCACAAAGGCCTGAGCTGTCTGGGACAAATCCTCGATGAATTTCTTCGCTCCGGACACCGCCTTGCCGGCAGCCTTGCCAATCTTGGAGGCAATGCCACCTTTGGCGAAGCGTTGGACGCCATCAAGACCCATATCCTCACGGACGGCCTGCACGCCATGGTGGCGAGCCAAAGCGTTCCAGCGGTAGACGTTCTCCGCGCCGACGGCCTTGGTCCATTCCGGCACCATCCACGCCTCGCCCGGCGAGGTTATCGCCGGGATCGAATCGACACCGGGAGCGTAACCGGGGTTGATGCCGCCGACGGTGCCGCCGGTTGCGAACTTCACCGTCGGAAGGGAGAGTTTCAGGCCGACGGCGCCGGCCACCGAATCCCAAACCTTCTTGATGCCGTGCGTGTATACGGTATCGACGATGAATTTCACCGGGCTCTTGGCCGCATCCTTGACCTGATCCCAACTGGTCTTAATCCAATCCTTGGTGGAGTTGAACGTGTTGCCGATCGCATCCAAAGCAGACTTGATCGGAGCTTTGACATGCTGGTCGAACCAATCGCCGACAGTGCCGAAGATGCTAGTGATTTTGTCTTTTGCGGATTGGAAAAGATCGTTGAAATCATCAGGGATGCCGGTGAAGAAGTCGATGATCGATGTTGGAGTGAGGCCCAGCCAGTCGACCAGTGCCTGCCATTTCTGCTGAATCCAATCACCAGCGGAACCAAAGAAACCACTGATCGCATCAGGGATTCCCGTGAAGAAATCAATGATCGTGGTTGGTGTCAGTCCAAGCCAATCAACGACGGCTTGCCATTTGGATTGCACCCACTGGCCGGCGGAATCAAACCATCCACCGATGGTCGATGGGACGCCAGAGAAGAAGTCACCTATCTTCTGACCTGTGGTCCCGAACCAGTCCTTGACACCGTTCCAACGGTCCTCGACCCATTGGGCCGCGCTGTCGAACTTCGATTGGATTTTGACCATCAGGTCGCACCAATTGGTGTTGATCCAATCGCCGGCGTCGCCCCATGCTTTCTTAATGCCGGCCAGAGTGCCCTGCTGGGCTTTGACCTGTGCGGCTGTATTGTCGACCTGCGCCTGTCCTGCTTCGGAGAACGCTCCTTTGATGCCGTTCCAGGCCTTGACTCCAGCATCGCGTTGGCTGGAGCTCATCGTGGCTTGAGCCGAACCGGTGTTGCCGGCGAATGCCTGTTCCTTCGCTCCGGCCAGTTTCCCTTTCATCCATTCTGTGAATTTTCCGGGGTTTTTGACCGAATTGTTTTCCGCATACCATTTCTGGTACGCCTTGTAGGCTTTGTCGGATGTGTCCTTGCCTTGGACACCCTGCAGGCCTTTCCAAACCCATTTCGGCAGACCGCCGGTCAGATTCTTCGTGGCGGCACCGTAGGCAGCCGCTCCAGCCGCGACGCCACCAAGAGTGCCGCCGGTGCGTTTGGCGAAAGCTGGCACTTTATCCAATCCGGCAACCTTTGGAGCCTTCGCGAACAAGCTGGACAGCCATTTCGGAGCCTTCAGCCCGCCGAGGAACTTGCCGAACGATTTCAGCGCGTTGCCAGCGGTCTTGATGCCTTTTCCGGCGATGCCGAAGCCTTTGCCGATATCCTTGGCGACACCGAAGATGTTCTTCAGTATCTTGAATCCTTTACTACCTAACCACAGGTAGATGGCCGTATCGAAGATGGTGCCCTGCTGGTCAGCGGACAGACCGTTCCACGCCTTCTCGATTGATGCGAGCAGGTCGAGCAGTGGCTTCAGACCAGCAAGCGCCACATTGGCGGCTTTCAAGGCCTTGTTCAAGTTCGACTTGTCGCCATCCTTCGGGGTGTTGAAAAATTCACCCAATCCGGGAAGGTTCTTCAGCACCTCGCTGGCGGAGTCGCGGATGCCGAGGAGGCTGTCTTTGAAGTCGATGAGTGTCTGGCGGTCTGCGTTCTCGAAGGCACGGTTGAACTCGTACGAGAATTCACCAGTCTTGATGAAATCGGTGAGACCTTTATACCCCCACCGAATCCGCTGGTAAGCGTCTTCGATGCCCGCATACGACTTCTTGTCGATGTGGAAAGATTCGGCCAGTTTTTCGTTGACTTTGCCGGTCTCGACGAATTCCAATGATCCGGAGACCGCCTTGGCCACAGCCGAGCCGACATCTCCGAATTTCGCCGTAAAGCTGTTAATGACGCCGCTGATGCGGTCGACACCGAACGCCTCGATAATCTTCTCGATGGCCTTCTGGACGCGGTTTTTCGCGTTCTCCATCGCAGTGCCGATGCCCTGTGTGGCGTCTTTTGCCTGCGTCGTAAATGATGCGTACGGCCCGTAGCCGTCCTTATTGAGCTTGACGAGCGCCTTATTGAAGTCCTCGAAGGTGACCTTGCCACCCTTCATCGCCTCATATAGGTCGTTCTGCTTCGCGTTTGCGCCAAGGATGCTCTTGGCCAATTGGTTCATCTGGCCAGGCATTGCGTTGACGACACTTCGCCATGCGGCGGCATCGACCTTGTTCGCGCTCAACATCTGGTTGTACTGTTCGATGGCGTTGGCCTGCAGCACTGTGTCTTTGCCGCCGGCCAGGACGGCATTGTTGAACGCCAATGCGATGCTGGTGGCCTCGTCCAGATTCTTGGTCAACGGAGCAAGCTGCTGGACCATGCCGATCATGCTTGATGTGGTGGTCGGCAGGCCGTCGATGCTGGCGCTGATGCGTTTGATGGCTGCGGCAGCGTCATTCGAGTCGTACCCCAAATTCTTCATGACTTTGGGGAAATTGTTCATCGTGTCGGCGCGTTTAATGGCGCCTTCCACATTGCTAGTGATGATGTTTGAGACTTTGCTGAATGCCGACTGTGCGAACCCGCTGATGGCTCCGAACTTCGCGGCTCCCCACGCGGTGAAGAAGCGTTCGGAATCTCCGACTCCCCTTGCGGCAGTGGTAGTGACGCTTGATTGCATGCTACGGAAGGAATTGATGGCATTGCGCGCCGATGCCGCGGCGGACGCGAAAAATCCCGACTGCTTGGAAGTGCTCGCGTTCAGATTCGTCTGAGCGTCGTGGAGCTGCGTCTGAGTCTCTTTCAGGCCTTCGCTGGCGGCTTTGAGTTGTTCCTCGGCCGATGTGACGGCTTCGGTCTTCTGCCTCGCCTTGCTCCTTGCATCGTTGAGTCGTGCTTGGGCGTTGATGGCCTGTGAGGAGGATTGTCCGCTTTTGACGATGGTTTCCTGCAGTTTGACTTCGGCGGCCTGTACGCGCAGGTCGGCGCTTTTCTGCTCGTCGCGCGCTTTTGCGATCTGCGACGTGCACTGGCTGACCGCCTGCGCGGCCTTCTTCTCAGCCTGCTGCAGGCTCTTGACCTGCTCTGACAGCACGTCACGGCCGGCGGCCTGATTCATGGCGTCGGAGAATTTCTTGCCGGCATTCCGCCCTGCGGAGGTGGCCGCGGCCGTCACACCGCTGTTGAGCTTCGTGCCGAAAGCGCTCAGATTCGGGAGCACATCGATCCATGCGGCTGTGCCGGCCATGAGACCACCTCACTGTTCAGTTTTTCGATTGATCGCCCGTGACAAGCGCCATGAGCTCGCTCCGCTCCTGCGCGTGTAAGGCCTTGCTGCCGACAGACGACTGTTCGCGTTTGGACTCAGCCACCACGACAGCCGGAGGCTTGGTGCGAGGCCTGATGTCATCCTCTTCAAGGGGATGCTCCACAAATGGAGCGCACTGGGTGATGGTTAGCTGGATGTCACGGAGCATGTCGCCCAAATCGTGCAACAGCCATTCCGACTCACTCCAGCCATCACCAGCCAAAGCACGAAAGAAGACGTTGTCCGGCGGCATGTGGATTATCAGCGCATGCAATGCGCGGAGACTGATCTTGCGTTGCCAGAACTCTTGGATGGGGTCACGCGGCGCGTAGACCGCGCATAACGCGGCCTCCAATTCCTCCGCGTGACCATCGCCGTCAAGGAGCTCTAAAGCGTTGTAGGGTTTCCCTCGCTGTCCGTCTCATGCACTTCATCGGCCGCGTCGTCGAGCAGGAGGAAAAGCAGGCTGATCTGTCCGCCGGCCTCGATGAAATCATCCCACTGGGCGCCGAGCAGCGCTTTCGCCAAGTCGAACTGGTCGTCGGACTCCTGCGCCTTCGCGAATGCCTTCTTCTCCTCATTCGACTGGAAAATTGGAGCGTGGATGCGGAATTCCTTCGCATCCGGCTCGTCGTCGATGGTGAACTCGATCCACTCCCGAATCTTCGGGTGGGATTCAAGATACTTCGCCTTCACGGCCTTGAGGCTGCGGACCTTACGCTTCTTGTTGTCGGTCATTGTTCAATCCTTTCAAAAAAATCAGTGTTCCTTTCGTCGAGAGAAGAAGGGAAAATCCCGCACCGGTGAAAGGAATCAAAAGCCCGGTGCGGGAAGAATCAATGTCAGTCGGCGACCGGCTGTGACTCGGAGGACGCTGCCTGATCGGACACCGGCTGCGACTGGGAGACATCAGCACGAAGCGCGGAACCGGCCTTGGCGATCTTCTCGCCCTCGTAGAACACCTTGCCGGTCTTCGGATCCTGGAAGAAGGTGAAGGTCTGGTCCTCACCCTCGGCGTCGGAGCGGTTCTTGGTGTTGTCGCCCTGATTGGTGACCTTGACGCGATACCCGGCCTCGATGCGGTAATGTGCCGCATCGCCCACACCGTCCTGACCGATCCAGATCAGGCGGTAGTACGGGAATTCCGTGGTTTTTTCATCGGTGAATTCGAAGCCCTCATCCTTGTTTGCCGGCCACTGGGAGACGGGCAGGCCGTGGGCCAAGGCCTTGACCCATGCGTTCATCTCCAGGAAGGTGAGCTGCAGGGTGCGGGTACGGCCGGTGATGTCGGAACGCACCGGCTCCAGATCCTGCACCGCACTGGTGTCGGCGGACTCGATGCCGCGACTCATCTTCGCGCCATCAGTGCTGATGTAGCCCATCACCTTGAAACCCTTGGGCAGCTGATTCGGTTTGTTGGTTGCGGTGTCGAAGAAAGGATCCGGCATCGCGGTCGAATAGTCGGCGATAGCGAGCAGCTGAGTGCCCCACTTTCGCACGTTTCCGTTATTGTCATTGAGAATGCTTGGCACATCGGTGATGGCAGCCATCATTTCCTCCTTAATTGAAAAATCATTGTGGTCTGGTGTTGAGCGTGATCGTCGCCGTGCAACGGCGCACGTCAGGCATTGAATGACTCACTTCGGAAAATGAGGTGAGCGTTGAGGAGTCGACGTAGCCATATCGGTTTCCATCGCCCTGCAGCTGAGAGAGAGCGGTTTCGACCTTTCTTATGGTCGCGTCCATGGAAGTCCAATCAGCGGCGAAGATGTCGATGTTGACGGCTCTGCCGCGCGTGAATCCATCGGCGGTCGTGCCACCCGGCGCCGGAGAGACGATGACGGCCGGAAGGTTTGCACGCAGATTCTCCGGCACTTCCGCCGAAGCCTTGATCCCCGCCTTGTCTTGCAGCCATTGGATGATGATCGGCATCGGTTGCGGCCATGAGCCGCGAAGCGGAATCGCCATAATCAGCCACCCGCCTCGGCTATGGCGCGGCGAAGGTATCCCTTCTTCGGATAGATCCGTCCGTCGCCGTATTCCTTGGCGTCCGCATGCTCGTCACCGATGATGACTCGGGCATATGGTCTGCGCAGATGCGTCGGCGATTTCGTTCCAGGACGTCGTCCCTGCATGACGCGCACCGATTCGGCATAATGACGGTCGCCTTCCTTGAGGGCGATGCGCTTCACGATCGGAGCGATGCGTCTGGCCTTCGCGTTCAGAGCGGATTGGACTGTTGGGTTGGACAGGACATTGCGTTCCATCCATTCCTTGTCGACCTTGAATCCCTTCATGGTCACCTCCCGTCATCGCGGCAGACGTTGACCTGCATGTTCCAGGAAGTTGGTGTCAATCCGCCATCGAGCGCGACAGGATCGCCAATCACTCGATATTCGATTCCCCTGACGATCACCTTGCAATCCCGGAGCGTTCCTTGATAGGAGCGTGGGAAGTAGAGCGACATGGAGACGAGCAATCCTTCCGGATTGACGCTTGTGGCGACATTGTCCTGTGTCGGCGAGCCGACCAGCACGTTGCCTACCGATTCCTCGGACCATTTGCGGATTGGAGTGTTGTAGGCATCCATTCCGGCGATGCTTGGACGGAGCACCTTGACGGTTTCACCGTGGATCATGGTGCCACCACCTTTCCGGTGCTCATGTCGAGGGCTCCCGCGAGGAGGCGTCGCCTTCCGCCAAGCTCCTTCTCCTCGCTCGGCCACAATCGGAGGTCGCCGGTGGGGTTCTGGAAGCTGTAGGTGGCTTGGAATGGTCCGGCGGTCTCGCTCATGCTGCTGGCGCCGGAGGGAGCGCCATTGGAATCGGCTTCCATTGCGCGCCTAACGGCAGCGCAGCAAATGCGCTCACGGGTGAGGTTGCTGACCTTGTCCCATCTGCGATAGGAGCGGATCAGGTCGGACGCATACGCGATGAGTTTCTTCGCGCGCGTCTTCTCCTCGTCCGTGAGCGCATGCCATGAGGCTTCAAGATCGTCGACACTCGCGAAATCATCTGTGTCGGCCATCATCTGGCCTCTCAGTCGGTCACGGTGACCTTGACGGATGCCTTCTTGGAGCCGTCGGAAGTGGTTGCGGTGACGGTGGCGTTGCCAGCCTTCACGCCGGTCACGACACCGACGCTCTTGTCGGCATCAGCCTTGACGGTGGCGATGGAATTGTCGGACGGTTCCACAGTCCACGCGACATCCTTATTGGATGCGCCGTCGGGCACAACGATGGCCTTCACCGTATTGGTGCCCTTGGTCTTGACGCCCATGGTCTTCTTATCAAGGCTCACGCCGGCGACCTTCACGGTGTTGGATGCGGAGCCACCGGCGACGGTCAGGAGCGCGTGGGCCTTCTGGTCGCCGTACTGCAAGCCGATCTCGCCGTACAGCTGCACCTTGTCGCTTGCGCCGGTCTTGGCGAGCGGCTCGGCGAAGAAATGACCCTTGCCGGGGATTTCGAGGAAGCGCGGGGCGAGCTGTTCGAGGGACAGGACGAGCAGCTGGTCCTTCGGCATGTACGGGTCGAGCATGATGTTGAAGAGGCCGAAGTCGGTCTCGATGGTCTGCAGGTTCACGCCGCCGACGTTGCGGGTCTGCTCCTGATACTTCGCGTCGGTGACGAAGCAGCGGGTCAGTGCGCGCTTGAGAGTGGAGTTGACCACGATGGTGCGCGTCTCGGATTCGCGGATGCCGCCATTGTCCCAGGCCATCTGCGCGAGGTCGAGCACGTCGTCCGCTGTCAGCTGGGCGGCGGTGTGCTCGGTGCTCATCACGTTGGTGGTGATGGCTTCGAGGAGGCCGCGGGTGCTCCGCGCGCTCTGGTTGTCGGTCGGATTGTTGTAATGGCCGGAGATGAAGGAGGCTTCCACGTCGCGTGCGATCTGCTTGAGTTGCTGCTGGATCTGCCAGCTCAGCTCGTCAGCGGGGATGGCGGTGCCGCCGACCTGTACTACCGGCATGTTGTCGGTGTTGCGCTGTCCGGTCGCACCCTGCCGCGTGTAGGAGACCTCGACGGCCTCCTGGTGGATCTCGACCACGTTGTTGGCGTGGAAGCGGGTGCGTTCCTCGCCCTTCGGCGCGTCGGCGCCCTCGAGGCGCTGGCGGTTGGCGTCTGGGTCGCGCAGGTCGTAGCCCTGCCATTCGAAAAGAGTGGACGTGGTGTCGATGCCGCCGGTGAGTCCGCCGATGGCGGAGAGTAGCGGCGTGTCCTCGCGGCTTGCGGCGAAAAGCTCGCCGACGTAATTGGGCAGATTGTAGGTGTTGCCCTGTCCTGTGATTCCAGGCATGATGTCTTCCTTCCAGATTGGTGGTTACTGGCGCTTCGTGCCGAGCATGATGCTTTTGAGCGTCATGGAGGTCTGATAGTCGCCTTTCTTTTCGGCGGCTGCGATCTGCTCCCTGATGCTCATGCTTCCCTGCCCACCCGGCTGGTTTCCCTCGCCGTCGAGCGGATGCCTGCCATTGCCGGATGCCGGCGGCTTCCCCTGTGTGCTGACGAGCTTGGCGACCTTCTCGGCTGTCTTGTCGATGCTTTCCTCGTCATCGCCGGTCACGAGGTCGGCGAATTCGGCGGGGATGCCGTGCTTGAGGCAGGCGTTGGCGACAAGGCCGGCGTGCTTCTGCTCCGCCAGCTGTGATTCGAGCTTGCGATTTGCTTCGGTGGCCTTCTGCAGTTCGCTCTTGTTCGCTTCCTCCTGCTCATCGAATTTCGCGGCCTTGGCTTTCAAATCGTCGTAATCGGCATACTTGGCCTGTTCGCGGCGCAGACGGTCCTCGACGATGCGGTTGACATCGCTCTGGGAGAAGGTCTTCTCTCCTGCCGGCGGCTCGCCACCCTGCTGCTGTCCGTCACCGCCGAGTTCGGCCGGTGGCGCGACCATCATGATGTGACGAAGACGCATGATGAGGGATTTCGGCATGATGAAACGCTCCTTGTGTTTTCTCCGAATGTTTGAGGCCATCGTGGCCTTTTGACCAGGCATGACGGAGCCAGTGACCGCCCAAAAAATGGGATAGTGGCAGGTGCGGGACTCGAACCCGCGTTGTTTCAATGTCGTGGATTTACAGGCCACTGCCGTCGCCACTGGGCCAACCTGCCAAGAATGTGCTAAAATATATGAAGACCGGGGGTCCTCTGCGGCGTTGAAATAAAACGCAATGAGCGGAGGCGTGCTCCCGGTTGTTTCATTTCAATTTGATTTCCAATAAACCTTCACCGTCGAGAATGAAAAGTCTGCGGATTTTCCACTCACGATCGTTGTACTTCTCTAACTGGTGAACAAGCTTGTCTTTACGTTTCGATTGGCCAAGATCTATCACGAAACAGTCCTTGACGACATCGTGATTCTCTTTAGCGCTTCGAACGGTTTTGGTGATACGATCGGCGATTTTGCCAAAATCAGCTTTTGCCAAGGACTTCAATTCGCAAAGCTCGTTTGTTTCGATCCAACGGAAATCATTTGTCGCTGTCCTTTTTTCTATGTCTCTTGGTATCCATTCGACATGGTTCCCAAGATTCTGGAATCGTTCAAGGAACACGATTTCCTGCGGATATAACATATCGGTGGAGTGCGGAACTCCAACCTTTTCCTGACGCATGTACCATTCGCGATCGGTGACGCCAGCGAGTCCTCGCATTGAAAGCAGTCGTTCCTCGTTCTGCGCATGAGGCTGCTTCCAACCATCAGGGATGGCGGTTCCCGGACGGATTCCATCCGCGTATTTGCCCTTATGCTGTCGCATCGCGCGAAGGATATCGTCCACCGAATCGCTTCCGGCCTCATCCCTCGCTTTGAGATAGTCGTCGTACAATTCGTCGGGACGATAGCCCTCCACACGCGGTTTTTCATCCCATGATGGGACAATCTCGCAGTCGCATGCCGCATGGTACTTGTTGAACAAGCCTCCGGCCTTTTCGGCGCTTGCATAGACGAAGCCGCGTCCGGCGAGCATGGCACAGAACGCGCAGGTATGAAGTCCGGAAGGAACGCGTGCGAACCGGGGCCCATACTTGTCAAGCTTGGCTGCCGACCTGACGGTACTGCGACCGCCGTTACGCACTCCGACCGCGATAAGCCGATTCAGGTACGAGAGATAGGCGTTCGGATCATATCGCTCGTTGCCTTTGAACAGCATGCTTGCCTTCGCCCGAATCATGTCGGTCAAATCGTCATGTATAGGGTCGGCGAGTATCGGCTCGTATTTGTCGTCGAACCATTTCGACCGCATTTGCTTGTACCAGTCGGCTGCTGCGGTCGAACTGATGCTCCCATATTTGTCAATGATGGCGGGAACGAGTTCCAGCAGCATGTCACGCTGCTGTGCCGGTTCCATTCCCTGCAGCTGTTGCCACGCTTGGCCCATCTCCCGTTGTGCGAGGCTCACCGCCGTCTTCTGCGATTTGGTCAGAAGATTGATTTCCTTGCGGCTCGGAGTCCGGTTTGTCATTCCCGCCTCCGTTCATCCCGGCGAGCGCGTTCAATGCGCTTTTCGCTTCGGCTCGGCGCTTTTCCGATAGGAGTCTGGTGATTTGCTCGTCAGTGAAGCCGACTTCCTCCAATGCGACGGTCGTGTCGGCAAGCCAAGGGAAGGCCCCCACGAGTTTGACCATCGCGTCTCCGGCATCGATGACGCTCGGCAGCGACGGATTGCGCCATCGTGCGGTGATGCCCGCCATCTCGTCGGTCACTTCGGTCGTATGGTCGCGAAGCATGATGATGTCCTGCGCGATACGACGAAGCGAAGCACCATACACGCGGTTCGCTGCCGAGCAGTCGATGACCAGATCCTTCTCCGCAGCATGCATCGCCTCTGCGCTCGATGGATTGTCCTGGATGATGCCGAGCGAGCTGACCGGCACATTCGTCTCCCCGGCGAATCTGCAGGCAAGCTCTCGCATCTGGTCGATATGCGGCTGCACGGACTGCTGGGTGATCTGCTCAAGCTTCGGCACGTCGCCATCCTCGTCCTTACCAATCATGTTCAATCGTCCGATGACGAATTCCCAGACTGGGATCGGATTGCCATCATCGTCCTTGAATGAATCGGGGTCGGCGCCGAGTAGAAGCCATTGCGGTGCCGAGTAGAATTCGGCGCTGACCTCGCTGCGCAGGACGGTGCGCACCGCGTCATCGGTGATGCTCATGACCGCGCGGTTGATGATCGACCTGCCGAAAGGCCTGTCGATGGTCGGCCTATAAGACAGCACCTCCACAGGCACACGGCCAAGACCATGCGTCCACACATCGTCCACGTACCATTCACGCCCAAGCTGGCAGGTGATAACTTGGAAAGGCGTCCATAGGCGGAATCGCGTAGGACGCGCGTAATCGTCGATGTCATCGATGGTGAGCGCCGCCTTGAGACTGCGCGTACGGAAATTCCACAGGGCGCTCGACCATTGCGCGCTGTGCGGAATGGTGAGCACAGGCGGTTCCCCAGCCGACTCGTCGCCCTCCGACACGGCCATGAAGACGCACGAGTGGATCATGCTGCTGCTGATCGCCATCGGCAGCTCGATGTCCCAGCGGTTAGCGGAGAGAATTGGATTCAGGTCGAAGGAATCGTCGCTGCTGTTCGGACTGACAAAGCCATCGAACATGCAGCGCTCGGCGTGTGCGTTGACTGCTTTCGCTGGCCAGCCGACCACCTCCTCGAGATTCCGCATGCTCGGCGGGATGGAGAAGCCGATGTCGCGGAGCCGATGTTTTCCATCCGCATACCGGGAGCGCAGTGAATTGCGCGCGCGCTTACGGTTCCACACGGTGACGAGATTCGACAAAGTGTCGTGCAACGCCGGGTCAAGCCCTTTAATATCGGTCGGTGGATTAAAGATTATGCCGAGGTCGCTGAAATCGGTGACCGGAGCGAGCAGCGATGTCATGTGAGCCTCCTCAATCTTTGCTTTCTTCCTGGCTTGCGCCTCGTGGTGAACGCCCCGTGCAATGCCAATGTCGCGGCCTGCAGCGGGCTTATCTCCACGTCGGAGCCTTTCTTGTTCCACGCGACCGCTCCATTGGGGCCGATGTCGCGCAATGTGACGCCCTTCACAGCGGCAGCCAGCTGCGGCTGATCCCTATCGCTCAGATGGGTGATGGACTTGTCTCGAATCATGTCGAGCACGCGGCCTGTGGCCTGTCCTAATTGGCGTGTGTCGGTGACCGTTACACGCACATGCCGTTTCTGCAGGTCAGGCACGATGCTCATGGCCGGCGACTGCGCGTCCACGACCACAGCCGCGGTCTTGTGCCATCGTTCAGCTAGCCAGTCAACAGCCCATTGGACTCCGTCGGTGCGAGTGGAACGGTATTCCTGCAGGGAGATGAATGCAGTGCCATCGTCGTGCTTGAACGCGAGTCCGATGGCCAATGCACTCCTGTCCGGTGGCATATCCACGCCGAACGAAAGCAATCCATCCGTTTGCGGGTTGGCCACCTCGGTCGCATGCCAAGCCTCCTCACCAATGACCTCGGCGGCTGTCTGTTCGTCCCAGATTCCGAGCGCTTCGCGTTTGAACGAGTCTTCCGCGAGGAGGTTGCGCATGCGCATTATTGCTTCCTCGCTGGTGCGTTTCGGATATGACGGATTCGCCTTCGCCCACGCGGTCCTGTCATCAAGGTCGCAATCGCGGTCTGCACCGAGCTCGACGTAAAGCATGTCATCCGACTTGCCGGACAACGCGGTCGAACGCTTCTCCTCGAAAGCCTCACATTGATCGCCCGGCTTCGGCGGATTGCCCATGAACACAATCAGCGGATTCGGACTCGTGTTCACGATCGGAATCAGGTTGTCCAACGCCTTGATGGTGAGAATCTGAGCCTCGTCGAACACTTCGATGTCGGCGGAGTGCAGACCTCGGCCGAAACCGTTCTCTCGGGCGCCGAACATGATGCGGCTGCCATTGGTGAAACAGATCTCCTGCTGTCCGTTCGCGCGGCGCACGGACTGCACGTATTTGGAAAGCTTCGGATTGCGGGTTAGGTCGCACATATCAGCGAACGTCTCATCGGAGGTGCGCGTATGGTGCGCGGTCCAAATGACCAGTGTTCCGGCGCGTCCGGCGCACAGGATGAATATCGAAGTTCCGACGGTGAACGTCTTGCCGATCTGTCTGCAGCTGGACAGGACCGCTCCTCCGGATCCGCATGCGTACTTGCCGTCGGAGCGTTTTGCGAACAGAAGGTAGAGGAAACCTTTCTGCCAGAGGTCGTAATGAATCCCGGCCTTAACCGCCGCACTGTTGATAAGTTTGAAGTCGCTTGACGTGACGTCTTCCGGCTGCACGAGCCGCTGGGCGATTTCAGACAATCGACGCTCCGACATCCTCCGCCACCTCCGTCACGTCGTCGTTCACGTCGAACAGGCTGCCGGATTCCTCGGCCATACGCATCCGTTCGTCGAATTCGGCGAGCTTGCTGCTGATCGCCGGCAGCGCGCTGGCTGGAGTCGATGAATCATGAAGCGCTTCGCGCAGCCTGCCGACGATTTCACGAAGTGTGTCCTCATGGGATCCATCCATCATGCGTTCGAAACTGTGACGGTCGATGTCTGCCGGATGTTCCCGTTCCGCAGTCGCTGACGTCTTTGCCTTTCGTTTTGTTCTTAGTTTTGCTGGTTTCGGCAAGGACTCGCCATCGTTCTTCCTTGCCCGGTACGCTTTCGCCCGGCATGCGCCAGAACAGTATTTAGCCGGTTTCCCGCGCCCTGACGGCCTGAATTCCTTTCCGCAGATAAGGCATTTCACGACGCTTCACCTCCCGTCACGTTTTACAAACCGTCACGTTTTAAGCTTCCGGGGAGATATCGGCCCTATGCGGCGGGGGACGTGTTTTCCGGACCGGGAGGGGATGCCGCCCCTAGATGTCGATTTTCCGAAACGGCACGCCGGTGGGTGGTTTTGATTGCTGCCCCAGCTGACCGGCCATGAGCCGTCGCACTTCACGTTGTGCCCACTCGAGTGTATGCGTGCCTTTGACGGTGTTGCACCATCGATGTGTCGGTTCGGTGTTTGTCCAGGAATATGGATTTCCACCTCTTGCGATTGGGATGATCTCATCCACGACGAAGCTCCAAGGATCTGGATATTTGAGTCGCAGGTCGATTGGCTTTCCGCAGATTCCGCAGGTTCTTCCGCTTTTGACCGCTGCTTTGTGTCTGGAAACGAGCTGATTCCGTCGCGATCCGTTTTGTCTGCGAACGTTTGGCTTATGTGATGTCATTCGTCATCGATTCGATATCAGTCTGTGACTTCGATTCCGAGACATTGGAGCGCTGAGAGGAAGTCCTCCTCGTAGATTCGCAGGCCCCACGCTTCCAATGCATCCCCCCTGCTGATTTGCATGCCCGCCTGTTCTCCTTGGTCGGCAATGCGTGTGAGTTGATGTGCGATATCTTGGAGTGCTTCTTCCATCGTCGCTCCTTTGCTGAGAGGTTATTGGTGCCTCCGGCGGGATTTGAACCCGCGTCCACACGCGGCCACAAGGAAGAGAATCCAATAAAGACTCGTGGCCGGGAAGATCTACCACTGATTCCTACGAAGGCATACCGGCAGGCGGATTTGAGCATCACCACATCACGGAAGCACGGGATTGGCTTGCCTGCCACATTGGGGTATGTCCACTCTGACGGGAGTGGGCGGAGCGTGTCCGATATGCCGTTCGGACAGGACGGGACTGCAACCCAGGGAGTTAGGAGAATCCATGGCGGATATGAAAAGGGTTCGAACCAAGTCACCTCGGTTTGAACCCTCTAATCCACTGACAATTCTGCGTTGCACTTTCGATTTTGTCAAATCGAATCGCGCCGCAGCACCTGCCGATGCACGTCCGAAAGCCTGTACAATGGCCGTCCCTTATCGTTCTCACCGGCCGGCTGAAGCCTGCCACGCTTACGCCACGAGCGAATCGTATTCGCATTGCACTGGAACCCGCATTCACGCAGCAGCTCAGCACACTCCCCCGCCGTGAACGCCCTGCCCGATTCGATGCACTCCCGCAGGAAACCCAATCGCACATCGACCACGCGATAAGCGTTGCCGCACACCGGACAGTCAACGCTTACCGCGCCGACCTCCGCACTCAGCTCCACGCCGCACAGAGGGTTCAGGCACCTGCCGATGCCATGCCTGGATGGTGGCACGTCGATGATGCTCATCGTCTTGCGCACCAATCGCTCCCAGTCGTGCCATATCAAACCGATGTCCGGCAATCGTGAAAGACGATTGCAATCCGCGCAGACGCTCAGGCACTTCGATGCGGACGGATGAATCCTGCTATCGGCCCATGGCATGGCCGGCGGAGCATACAACCGCCGCCAAAGAGCGACGGCCAAATCATCGATCTCCTGCAGATGGTCGATCACAGACAACCTGACCGGCGTCGGAGCCGAAGCCAAATTGGTCCGGCCCGGCTGATGGCCACCATAATGTGCGGTGCTGTCCAGGAACTCACGTAGGGCATGAATCCGTGACGGATAGTCGCGGAGCCATCCCCTAATGCCGGCCTCGCACTTGTCGCACATCGTGTTGCGAAGATTGCACTCCCCGCCGCACACTTGGCACATGCCGGCGAGCGCTGGCTTGTTTTGGTTGGTTTGTGTTGGTTGTGTCTGGTTTGGCGTTGGTTGGGATTCGTTGTTTTGTTCGTTCATTTGTTCGATTCCCTCCGGCGTGGTAGTCTTCTGGTGGTGTCAGGGGCCCGGCCGGAAGGTCGGGTTTCTTGTTATTCGTGGTGTTGTTGGATGATCGCTTTGATTTCCTCTTTGGGGACTTGAGGGACCAGTGGAGCGATCTCATCGAGGCTGTATCCGGCCTGATGCCATTTGACGATCATGTCCATGAGGGTTTTCTTCACTTTCATTGGCTTTCCTTCCTGTAGGGGTTTTGGTTTTGGAGCTCCTGGAGGTATTGGTTTTTGGTTTCGAGGTCGATCGCCGACTGCGATGCGGTTTCGGCGCATTCGTCCCAGACACGTTCGCATGTTTCGCGGATCTGGCCGAGAAGCATCTGGTAGGGCACGCCGAACGAACATTCGTTCGGATCGTTCGTGCGCAACAGCAGATCGAGCTTGGCTTCGAGTTCGTCCATCACTCACCGTCCTTTGCCGGTATGAACTCCACACGCGTGAACGGGGCGTACAAACTCATTCCGTCTGTCTCAAGCGGAATGGCGATCTTGCCCGGAAGGTATCTGCCGGTCTCGGTCAATGGAGCTGCATGCAAGCCATCCTTGCCTTTCATGCGCCCGACAATCCACATGTCACCATGCCGGTCGCAGTAGAACCCCGACTTGGTCGGCAATGCAGGGCGTTTGCGAAGAGCGTAGCGGAAAGCACTGTCTTGCATCCACGCACAACGGGCAAAACAGGCTCCTGGAACATAAACCTGCAATTTACCGTAGCCGTTCTCGCTATCGGAAGCGACGCTGGCAACCTTCCCTTTGATGCCGTCGAACACAGCCACATCGCCTACGCGTACCTCATCAATGTCGGTGATACGCTCACAGCCTTCATCCGGATCGTCGATCTTCTCGACTTTAAGATTCGGACACACACTGCCGTCATGCAGGATGACGTTCCACCAGTCGCACTCACTCCAAGGCAACACAAGCCTGTCTTGCCGTCTTTCGAGCCTGCCTTCCGCTACCGTCCCTAATGCGAACTTGAACGTCACCCTCACGAGGTCGCCTTCATGCCAATCGCCCCAATCATCCATTGTGTTTTCCTCCTTTTGTTGGTTTCGCTCCGGCTTCGCTGTGGATTCCGGACTGCCGGGTGTTCCCAGCGTTGATGGCTTACATGCCTTGTTTTGCCGCCCAGCAGCTTTTCTGACGGGCTTTCCCGTCGATTCCGCGAGTGTTCATGTTGGTTCCTTTCTGGCTGTCTCGTGGCTGTTTGCGCTGTTTTTGCCAATCATTCGTCCCATCCCTTGTCAGCTCCGTCGGTGTGCGCCCAGTCGCAGCTCACGCCGCCTCTGGAGGTTTCCACGCAGACGACGCGCCGCGTGTCATCAAGCGTGACCTCGCATTGGCGGAAATCGTCGTCGAAGTACGAGCATTTGGAGACTACGGCCGATGGTTCGTCCTCGGTTTCTCCGGACACCCTTGGCGAGCACGATGCCGCAGCAAGCATCAGGATGGCGGTCGCGAGCGCGGCCAATGACGTCAGGATGGTGGGCGTGAGCGTTTCGTTGATGTGTTTGGCTGTTCGTTTCATTCGAGGCTTCCCAGGTAGGCGATGATGATGGCCGCTATGAGGATGGCGAGCGCCGCGGTTGTCACAGTTCGGCTCCCAACGCGTATTTGGCGAGCCGGTCGAGCTGCATGTCGGCGGGCGCGAGGAGTGGGGTTGAGGTTTCGTCTGGGTGGAGGAGTGTCATGGTTGGTTTCTTTCTCGTTTGGTTTCGGCTTCGTCCAATGCGGTGTCGAGCATGTCGGCGAGGCGGTCGGCCTTGTCGGGCGTGAGCCTGTAGCTGGTGAGGCTGTATGCGTACGGGCCTGTGGAATGGCCTTCTCGGACGGTCAGGATGATGCAGTTGCCTTTCGTGCTGGCCTTGGCCGTCACGTCGAGGCTTTCGTAGGGTTTCGGGCTCATTCGCGGCTCCTTTTCGGATTGTGGTCGGGGCACAGGTCGAGTTCGTGGCTCCATCCCTGGTATTCGAGGCGGTATCTGGTGCCGATGTCGTGGCAGCGGCATTCGCGGCAGTCGGCGTGCAGGTGGTTGGGGCAGTCCACGTGGCCGTCACGCTCCTGCCATCCGTGTTCATTGCAGTCGGATTCGAGTCCGCAATGGTGGCACACGTACATGGGATGGCAATTCGGGCAGTAGGTCTTCCAGTCGCCCTGCGAGTCCTCGCAGTACGTCCATCCGTCATCCTCCGCCTGTGCCCGCGCGGCGTCCTCGCTCCAGTAATCGTCGAACTGTTCGCAGCCGCAGCCGTCGCACACGCACCAGTAGGACGTTCGTTCGCGGATCATCACATGGTCCTTCCGGTGATGGACTTGTACAGGCCGCGGTAGTCGCTGATGTCGCGTTCGATGCACCAGCGGACGCGGTGGCGGCTGGAATGCTTGCCATACGGGGTTTCGTCCGTGAACCAGTCGGCCAGATGTCGCAATGTGGTCACGTCCAGCTTCCGGTGCGACATGCGGCGCACGATGTCCGGATCCAACCGGCGCAGGAAGTCCAGGTCGAAATCCACGTTCGTTCCCGCCGGCACCAATGTGAACCGTTGCGCGAGGCTGTCCAGGAATTCGAGGATCGCGTCGACGACGGCCTTCCGGTTGACCTGCCGCGGATCCGAATCCAACAATGCGGGCAGGAGTCCCGAATCGCAGTGCATCGAGAAGCTCACGGGCGTGAAATCGTCCAGGGTGAGGCACTGCGGCTTCACCAGGCGGGTGAGCGTGCCGTACGTCTCGGTGGCGTCCACGCTCGTGCAGCGCATCCCGACCTCCAGCAGTTCGTCCAGGTCGCGGTCCACTCCAGTGGTCTCCACGTCGACCCACAGGAGCGCCTCCGGCTTCACGTTCCGGTCTTTGTCCTGTTTCCTCATGATTGCTCCTTCCAAGTGCTTTGCCATTCGATGATTTCGATTTGCGTGAGCCGTTGCGCCGTGCCGTCATCCAACAGCCACCACCAGTCGCCGTTCCAATCGCGTATCGGCACGCTGAGCGGAGCACGCCAGCTCGGGATGATGTAGCCGAACCGTTCCGCCTCGGCCGGATGCGCGTGCGCCCAACCATGACAGCCGGTCGTGCCGGAACCGCACAGTTCCACGATGTTGCACGGCAGGTCACGCACGGTCGGGTCGGCCCGACGGCGCAACTGCCGGTGATGGCCGCTCCTGCCCGGCCAGACACTCGGGTCGTGCAGGTTACGTCCGCAACGAAGGCAATGCCAGCCCTGACGTTGCAAGGCGATGCGTTTTGATTCCTGGAATTGCCGGTCGCTCATCGTCGCTCCCTTCCGAGCTGGTCGAGCAGGCTGATGCAGGTCGAGCAGTCGCGTTTGATATCGCGGATGCGGTCAAGGTCCATATCGGCGAGCGCCGGGCCTTTGAGCGCGTCGAGTTCCAATCGGTCGGCGGCTTGGATGGCCGAGGTGAGGACGCCGGCCATGTGTGCGATGGTCATGGCGTTCATGCCGCCGCCTCCTGTCCGAACAATTGTTCGACCCATGCGTTGTCGGGCACGTTCGCGAGCTGACGGCGCAGCATGTCCGGGTCCAAGCCCTGGTTGAGCAGGTCCGCGACCTTGCACGCGAGCTCCATGTAGTCGTCGGTGCCTTCGAGGTCGGTGCCGATGACGCGTTTCACCTCGTCGCTCGCCCACGTGTACTTCCTCGCTGATTGCTGGTTTTTGCCGGTGGTGTATCCGAGTTCGTGGCCGCGCATGAGCCAGATGCGGAATTTCGCGTCCCAGTCGGCCGACGTGGCGCCGGTGTCGAGCGCCCTGTCCTTGAACTTCCCCGCTTCGACGTCGCAGTCGATGCCGAGCCTGTCGGCGAGCGCCTGGTGCTCTTCGGTGGGTTTCCAGTCGGCTGATATTGGGATTCGTTTTCTCGCGCGCGCGTTACTCTCTCTAGGTTCTATATATGGTTCTTCCTTATATAGGTTCTGTGCGCAATCATGTTGCGCCCCTGATTGCGCCCCTAGCGACGTTTTTTTGCGCCCCTGATTGCGCCCCTCCAACTTGTTTAGGGGCGCAGTGGTCTGCGCCTCTTGCGGCTGCTGTTCCAGAGGCGTAGTTTTTGCGCCCCTGAAATCCTTCATCGTGAGGTCCCAGACGATCGGACGGTATTTCCCGAGATGCTCGGTGATCCGCTGGTCTCCCCTTCGGATCAGTCCGGCCGTCTCCAGATCGTGCAGGCCGTTCTGGATGGTACGCCGGCTGTATCCGGTCAGGGCCACGATGCGCTTCTGGCTCGGGAAAGCTCCCTTGCCCTGCGTGTCAGCATGGTCGGCAAGCAGGAGCAGGATGCGCAGCAAAGCTCCTTTGACCATTTCGGCGGGCACGTTGTACATGGCCCACTCCAATGCTTTCATGCTCATGATTTCTCCTTAGAAATCCGGTTCGGATTCCGGCTTGCCGAAATCACCGAACGAAGACGACGAGCCCGAAGCCGAACCCCACGGGTCGGACGGCGGCAACGAAGCGCCAGCAGCGGTGGTACCACCCGTATAGCCAGCCGGAGCGGAAGACGGATTCCCATACGCTCCAGCCGTACCCGACTGGACTTTCGCGACCTGCGCCGTCGCATACCGCAAAGAAGGGCCGATCTCATCCACCTGCAATTCCATGACCGTGCGCTGCGTACCGTCCTTCGCCTCGTAGGAGCGTTGCGTGAGCCTGCCCTGGGCGATCACACGCATGCCCTTCGCGAAGGAACGGGCGCAATGCTCGGCCATGTCGCGCCACACACTGCAGCGCATGAACAATGCGGAGCCGTCCACGTACTGGTTCGACTGGCGGTCGAACACCCGCGGCGTGCTGGCGATCGTGAACGACGCGACCTGCGCGCCCGTGGAAGTCGTGCGGATCTCCGGATCGGCGGTCAGATTGCCGACGATCGTGATGACGGTCTCACCTGCCATGTCACTCACCCTGTCCCACGTAGCGTGCGAAGCAGACCGAGGAGCCATCCTCCAAGGTGCGGTACGCGCCCTCGTAGGAGCCCTTCGGGCGCATCGACGGGATGTCGCCGGAGTTCACGCGGTTCGCCAACGCGCGCGCCGCCTGGCGGCCACGCTTCCGGTCGGAGCGCACGTAGGCGCGCATCCTCGTCCACATGCCGGGATTGACGCGCATCGCCGTGGCCAACGCAATGTAGACGCCTTGCGAGGGCACGGGCGCGTGGTCGACCGGCAGTTGGTCGAGCCACTGCCAATCCGGTCCCGTCACGCCGTCCGCGGGCTTCGGGTTCAACGCCTCGCCGACCAGTTCCGCCACGTCCCGCTTCGGCTTCGTTTCCGGCTTGGCCGGCTTGGCGGGTTCAGATTCCGGCGTCGCTGCCTTGCGGAGTTCGGCGATGCGTTCCTTCGTGTCCGCGCTGGCGGCCTTGTACGCCGGGATCGTGACCTTTCCCAGCGCCTCGTCCATGCTCATGTTCGGATTCGTCTCCAGCAGGCGTTCCGCCTCGAGCATGTCCGGTTCGGACACGCCCTCCTTCCTGTTCCAGCTGCGTACGGACTTGCGCTGGCCGGGCTTGAGTCCCTTCCATGGGTGGGAACTCATCCGCTGCAGCGTCTCATAGCTGTAATTGGCCATCGATCCACTTCCTTTCGGATTCTGTTGCGTTTTCGTGCCGTGGCCCGGATTCGAACCGGACTGCCGTTCCGCGACCTGAACGCGGACGGCTGGACCATTCACGGCGGGCGGCCATACGCGGGGTGTGAGTCAGGCAGAAGAAGGAATCCCCACGCATGGCCATGCTTGATTTCGGTGTCGGCGACCTGCCCCATCGCCGCCTTGTCGGAAGCCCCTACAGGTCGCCGGCGAGCATGCCTCCCGCGACGCCGGCGGCCAATGGGAGCAGCACGATCACGGCCAGTTTCAGCCATTCGCTCCACTCCGGCCTCCACGTGAGCGCCAGCGCCAGTCCGACGCCCACGACCAGGGAGCACGCGCACAGTAGCACGAGCCGCCTGTGGTGGTATTCCTTCTCGATCTGCCTGTTGCGGATCCTGAAATCGCTGGACTCGGTCATGTCACAGCTCCTTGTTGATCGTGTCGATGATGAGGTCCACGAGGCCGGCCACGTCGAGGTCGATGTAGCCGACGATGTGGCCGAGCGGACGGTATGCGTCGACCCCGTCCCATTCCTCGCCGGCAGCCGGTCTGATAACGTCGCCATGGTCGTCGAATTCGTCTAACACGGCCCTCACGCACGCCTTGCGAATGTCGTTCATGCTTACTCCTCCAACGATTTGACGTATCGGTCCATTTCCTCGCGTCTGATGTGACGGCGGGAAGGCGTTCCTCGTTTGCTTGGCGGACGGAACGTGTCTATGTCGCCCTGGTTGACAGCCTGTCGGAGGCCGTCGTAGTCGATTCCGTACAGGCTCGCGGCCTGCGGGAGTGTCCATGCGAGCCTGTCCTTCAGCGGGATGCGGCTCGCATCCTTGAGCTCGTTCTGCAAAACCATCACGCATCTCCTTTGCGTGTGTGATGCCGGGCGGCGTTAGGAGAACCGCCCGGCCCCCTCCTAAAATCGGTGTCATCCCGCATTTGCGACGTGCGGGCCGAACAGTTAGGAGAAGAATTATGAGTGACAGACTCACGCTCGGCACCGGAACCGGCGAACCGGTTCATGTGAAGCTTGCCGAGGGACAGGATCGAGCGAGCCTTGAGGAGGATCTGATGGAAGCGGCCAGAAACGGTACGGTCGTTACCGTCAGCGGATCCGTCAAGGGCACCAGCTCGGACACCATCCACATCAACCCATCCAACGCATTGTGGTGGGCGATCGACGACGCCACCAAACAGAGCGTCGGACGCATTTACTGACATCTCCATCTCGTGGTCAAGCTGCGCGTCGATACGCGGCTTGACCGCTTTCATATCGTGTTCCGGGAACAACAGAAGGTATGCGGCGACACCGTCGTCATCCTCGTAGCGGAGTAGTTTGACGCATTCCTCATCAGGAATCTCAATGTTGAGGTTTCCCATCACGCACCCGCTTCCAACGACGGCTGAGCGCGACCCCAGTACCGGTCGATGAAATAGCGCTGTCCCTTGCCCGTGACCTTCGGAGTGCGGCTGACCGTGGTGTGCCCATCCGCATGGGTGACGGTGGTCTCCTTGATGCGGATGGGCCGAGGTCCATCGCACGCTGTGTCGGCACGTTGCGATTCGAACCGGACTTGCCGAGATACCCGTCAGCCTGAAGAAGACGGAACAGTCTGTTCTGACCGATGTCCATCCCGTTCTGCCGGAGCATCTTCGCGAGCTCACCGACCAGGCACGTGCCGTCCGACGCGGCCACCGCGTCCGCGAATCGTGCTTTCGGCTCCAGGGCCACGATGCGCGACTGCTGCGAGGCGATCTGCTGGTTCTTTTGTTTGATGGTCTTCTGCGCGACGAGCACGGCCCTGGCCATGATGTCCTCATCAGAATCCGACTCGGACGTCGGGATGTAGCCGCCAGTCTTGCGAATCTGGGGCAGCACCTCATGCGTCACCCACCGCTTGAACTCGTGAGCCTCGGGCTTGCGGGAACCGAGCACGAGAACATACAGTCCGGCTTCGTTGACGATATTGGTCTCACCCTGACGCCCTAGATTGAACCTAGACCGTTCATCATCGTCAAGCCTTTTCAATGCATCGGATGGATTGCTAATTTCGAGGATGGCGCATACGTCCTTGGCGACGAACCAGGGCTCCCCCGCCTCATCGGTCAAGGTGCGCAATGCCGCGCCCCTGAAGTCGAACTTCCGGATTTCGTTGTTCATCAGATTCTCCTTAGAATCGTTCTCATGTTTTCTTCCGTTGGAATTGGTGATTGGGCGACTTGGGCGTCGGCGGTCATCGCCGTCGTATCCGCTGTCGTGAGCGTGTGGTGGCCGCACCGCAACCGGCGGCAGGCAGGATGGTTCGTCCTTGACTATGACAATGTCGTGCAGGGCATGCTCATGCATGGATTGGAATCGTGGACGCCTCATAACGGCCGTGGTACCCCGGATAGGCTTTTCAGCGTTCTCAACGACGGGGACGGCGATGGATTCAACGTGTCGTTCACTGTTGATGGTGGAGAAGCTGCAATCGTTACCGTCCAAGACAACGGAATCAACCGCGCCGCCGTGGAACCTTCGAACGTTCATGTCGTCGCTCCCGGCGAGACGGTTCTGGTTGCGGTATGGATGGATTCCGATGACGTGGCTCTCGTGATCCACTGGACGCTCCAGCCAACGCGTCTGGGCAGGCGTGTGTACCGTCGCATCCGCGTACAGGGGAAGATCGACCGTCAGCCTTGGAAGCCCCTGCCGGAGCCGGAGCATGATCGCGGCATGAATCTGACCTTGTATCGGCTGACGCATTTCCGCGAGACCCGACTTGCACATAGGCTTTCCCGATTGAAGCGGAACGCGATCTCGTTCCTGCGACGGAATCGATGACCGACAAAATCAGTTCGACCACTGCCACGATGTCGGTCACAGCAGTAATGGCCATCAGAATGATGCTCCTTACAATTCCTCCATGCCCGTAAGCCATTGGCCACCCGAAGAACAGGAAGCCACATGCAACCGTGAAGAACGGCATCAGAAGCAATTCAGCCACTTCCCCGCCAGCGCAGAGCAACACATCGAGCAGGATGCTCATGCCGATCAGGATGGAAATGACGACCAGTGAGCAGATGCATAGTCCGAAAGCCAGATTCGCAATCATGTTTTTTCCTTCAGAGCCTGCGCGGACACGAGATTCACGAGGTTGAGCAGATCATGCGCATCACAGTGGAAGCTCAACCCGTACGATGTGCCGAGTTGAATGGTCAGCAGGAACCTGCCGTCACCGAACGCCGGGGTGACCTTGAATCGCGGGTGCCAATCCTCGGAACCGCCCAGCAGCATGTCCTGCGGATGGTCGAACACCGGCTGCTCCTCCCAGGCGGCCAGTTCCTCGCGGATAACCTCCCTTATCGCGCCCAGCATCGCCGGGTGCAGGCGTTCGAATTCCTCAACGGAAATCGGATTCGTGGATTCATCCGGTGTCTCGGCCGGAATGTTGATGCTCATTTCGGATTCTCCTTTCGATTCATGCGTCAGCGACTTATGATTTTTTGTCTCTGACGAAGAACTCACTGACATCACACCCAATCGCTTCAGCAATTTGATGCAATTCACGAACAGTGAATGGCGATGACGCTGGATATCTAAGCCTCCTTGTCAATGTGACTCGAGGGATTCCAGACTTCTCCGACGCCTCAGAAACGCTGAATTTCGCACTGGAAAGAGCCTTGTCAACTCGTTTTGCAACTGTTGCTGAATACTTCATGCTGTCCATGCTTTGCATACTAATGCCCATTTGGGCAGTATGCAAGTGCGACACGCCCAAACGGGCAGTTGTTAGCAAATTTACAGTCGTTATACTGTCCATATGGACATTAATGAAGCAACAGCTAAAGCAATTGCTGCAGAACGTTCTGCAGCAGGATTAACCATCAAAGAGCTTTCGGAGAAGTCTGGCGTACCAGAGCGAACGCTAATCAGAATGCTGAAAAACGAGCGCGACATCAAAGTAACGCAAATAGCTCAGCTAGCAGAAGTTTTCGGCATTCATCCACATGAACTCATTGAGGAAGCCGAGAAATTCATTGCTAGAGCCGCGCGCAATGAAGCTCGCGAGCGCGAGTCTCAAATCACCGATGATCTCATCGACCGTATCGCCGCGCACCCCGAAGACTATGACGTGGCCGCAAACACGGATCCGAACAAGGAGGCCGAGATGAACGGCGGTGAGGGTCGATAGACGGATATGACGATCTGCTGCTGGAAGCCGAATCGATGGACGTGCGCGTGGAGGAACGGAGACTGGAGAGAGGATTGTGCGGCCTGTACTGCGACGCGCTGAGGCTCATCATCATCGACAATCATCTGCTCGACCATCAGAAGCTCTGCACGCTCTGCCATGAGCTCGTGCATGCGAGACACCATGACCTTGGATGCGGAATCATCGGAGCAAAAACGGAACAGCGCACTCGCAAGGAGACCGCGTTATGGCTCGTGGGCCCCGTCGAATATGCGACCGCCGAACGACTGTACGACGGGGACTCGTATCTCATTGCATGTGAGCTTGGCGTGACGGTGCAGGTTGTGGAGGATTACAAGTCGCTGTTGGCTTCTCATGTCACGACGGCTTATGGAGAAAGGACAGTGGAATGACGCTGGTCATAGTCATCGTTGCCGTTGCGGCCATCGCCTACGCCGTATCGAAGAAGGGCAAGGCGGGGGAAACGGGGCGTCCATCGCAGACGCCGATGCGTCTGGCGGATGATGTGCGCCCGGGCTCGTTCGCCGAGTTCAAGGCGTATGCGATCACAGCCGACTCTGTCGTCATCGACACGGAGACGGTAAACACGCCATCTGGTACGTGCGTCATAGACATCGGGGCCATCCTGGTGAGGAACGGCATGCCGATATGCGAATGGGGGCAGCTTGTCTCCCCTGGATGTGAGATTCCAGTGTCGACGACGCTTCTGACGGGAATCACCAACGAATCGCTCATCGAGCAGCCGACCGCGAGTCAGGTGATCCCTGATTTCCTGACGGCAATCGCAGGCCTCACCATCGTCGGCCACAACATCAGCTACGACATCTCCGCGTTGAACAAGGAGGCGTCGCGGCTCGGCATCGCCGATCTTGACGTTTCCTGCATCGATACGATGTCGCTGGCGAGGGAGAAGTTCCCGAACTCGCCGTCGGCAAGCCTGCAGGAGACCATGCGGCTGCTTGGCATGCAGGCCACCGAGGAGCATCGCGCCCTGTCCGACGCCCGGTGGACTCTCGAATGCTGGCGCCGGCTGGAGGTCATGTACACCCCGAGGACGCTCACGCAAACCGAGAGGGACGAATCGAAGCGACGGGCGCTCCGCGACAGGCGCCGCAAGGACTCCTTCTTCATGAAGAGCGCTTATCTCGGCGGCGAGATGCCAAGCGCGGTCAACGCGAAGCCGGATGGCGTCATGATCGAGACCATAGAGTGCGGCGTGGAGATCTCCGGAGACGAGGGTCACCAGCGGATCCTGAAAAGATACGGGTATGACGCATGGGTCTGGGTTTATGTCGTGGAAGACCGGATACGGAAGGGCAAGTATGCAGGATACCCCACGTACTGGGTGTTTCTCGACGGCGAGGAAATCGGATATATAAGCAAATACCAGATGGAGCGTCACTGTGGTCAGGTACCTCCCGAGGGTGCCGTGATGCTCGCCCACGTACCGGACAGGGCTAAAGACAAGGACCGGCACAGATGGCAGCTACGCCTGCAGATGCCGGAGGAACACGACCCGATGGAGCTCACCCGCCAAGGCATGGAGTCTTCGAAGGCAGAGAAGCCAAGGAAGCCGAAACCCGTCACGCCGAGCCCGAAAAAGCAATTCTCCAACGTGAAGAGCGTCATGTTCTCAAATGCGAAACCTCACAAGAAGGTGCTCACCCCCATCGGCAGGACAGTACGCATCGAGCCGGTCGATGAAATCGACATGATTCTTTCCCAGTTCGATGATCAGTCGCATATCTGGGTGACGGTGAAAACCTCACCTGAATCACTGGTAGTCCGACTAAGCGGCACCATCCTGGGAACCGTGGCACCGCCATCGGACCTCTCTCCGTTCGGAGACAATGCGAAGGTTACCGCCGCCTCCATCGGAAAGAGTGACGGGCGTGTAACCGTCTCCGTCGACCTTCCGCTGGATAATGCCCCATCCGCACAGCAACAGCTGCCTTCACGCTCTTAAATGAGGGATACGACGATTTCGTGGCGTATCCGACCGATCTGGCGTCGTGGCGTTCGCGAACCGCCGCGTGAGCGTGACCCCGCATTCCCAGCTGGCGAAGAGGGCACCGCAGGAGCTGGCCGCATAGGCAGTCGAACATGACGAGAACGCGCTGCCCGATACCGAGGCTGGACGAAGGAACAGGCAAATGGAAAGGCCTACGGGATGGGCTGAGCGTGATTCATGTCATTTTATAAGGCTTTATAACCCTTTATAAGTATTTATAAGCGGTTATTTCCTTTATATCTGGAACAGCAATGGAAAGAGGGCATTGAGAGGGAACGAGATCACGCACCTGTATATGCAGGCCGTGGAGATGGGGCCGACCGTCGAGTCGACGAGACTGTCAAACGACATATGCGGTCTGTACGACGACCGGCATGGGCTCATCCTATTGACCGACTGGCTCAACCAGCGCCAACGCCGCTGCACATTGTGCCACGAGCTCATCCACGCCAGACACCACGACCCCGAGTGCGGCAGCCAATACGGCATCAAATGCGAGCGCCGTTGCCGCAGGGAGACCGCGTTGGCGTTGATCAGTCCGGTGGATTACGGCATGGCCGAGACGGTGTACGAGGGCAATACGTAGATGATGGCCGTGGAATTGGGCGTCACCATCCAGGTGTTGAACGACTATCGGCAGCTATTGTACGATTCCGGCGTGTGCGTGCAGTGAATGCCACCTTGCGGTCGCTCATGGGGGTATGATGGAGCGACCGGCATGGTCGACAGAGAAGAAAAGAGAAATCCAATGAACAACAACAATCCAAATCCCCAGCAGCAGTTCCAGCCGCAACGGCCGGCGCCACACCAGCAGACGGCGCAGCAGCAGTTTTCGTTCGCGCAACAGCCGCCTTTGACGCCACCCCAACAGCCAGTAATGCAGCAGCCTCAACCGCATCGCGTGGAAGAGAAACATATGAGCGCGCTCGGCATCACCGCGTTCGTGCTCGGAGTCATCGCCCTAGTGCTCTCATGGATCCCGATCATCAACAACGTGGCATTTATCTTCGCCTTGGCCGGCGTCATCTTCGGATGCTTCGCACTGTACGCCACCAGAAAGAACGGTAAAAAGAAAGGACGCGGACTCGTCATAGCTGCGGTCATCATCTCGCTCATCAGCGGCGGAGTGGTCCTCTACACTCAGTCCGTATACGGTGCGGCCGTGGACAATGCGAGCAAGAGCATCGACGAGGCGAGCAAGAAAGCGCAGCACGAATCCGACAACCTCGAGAGAGGCATCGTCAACGAAGGCGCAAAGGAGCTGAAGCTGCAGGTGACCATCAGCAACGGCAACGCAGAAGTGACCTACGGCAAGGATGGTGGCACCAGCAACGAGACCGCCGCTGGCCAATGGGAGAAGACCATCACCGGCGATGACGCCCAGAAGGACTGGACGCTCAGCGCCTATCCGTCCTTCGACATAAACAACGAGACTCCGGCCGACACGCAGGTGACCTGCACCATCACCGTGGACGGCAAGCAGGTCTCACACCAGGAAGCGACCGGCGACAACGCCAACGTGTACTGCAGTGCCTCCGACAAGCAGTGACAACTTACTCGACGTAGAAAACGCACCCATCCACGACTTTTGCGGTTGGGTGCGTTTTTCTAACGCCATCAGGGAAAGAGAGACAGCAAATGAAAACCACACAAAAGGCGATCGCCGCAATGCTCGCCATCATATTCCCAATCGCACTGGCCGGAGGATGCGGCCGCCAGACCACATCCAACCAGCCGGCAAGCACCAATAGTCAAACCAACTCGCAGGATTCCGGAGACGATTCGCAAGATTCCACCGATGGTGATGGTGGTTCTCCGCTTGCGGATGGTCTGGCTGGATCCTGCGAGGGCAGTGACCCGCGGTTGCCGAGTGTGAAGCTCGATACGAGCGCCGGATATCTCGGCGTGGAGATACCCGGAAATGACCAGATCAAGCCGGATGAATTCTATTCGTATGATCTGATGCTCACCAACGAGGATGGCGACTCCTGGATAGTGCAGCTATCCAACTACGTGTCATCCGGGGAGACCAACAGAAGCGTGTTCAACATGCAGACGAGCAAGAACCTGAACTATCCGGGTTGGAACAACTCGGATGACAAGTCGGTCTTCTCAACGTCTGTTCCGGACACAGCGATGCGTGGAACGTCCATGGATTGGCAGATGACGCTCAGCATCGACGGCAACGATGTGGCCAAATGCCCTACAGACGGGACGACATCGCTCGAATAAACCAAATCGCAACCCGATAATCCAAACCCCGGCCACCCGCATACCGCGAGCGCCGGGGTTTGGTTTATTTGGCCTGAAGTGTTTACGACTTGTGTTTTTCGCCTTCAGTGTCGCGGTGTCTGTCGTGGAACGGGAAGAGGCTGCGTGCGATGACCCAGAGGATGCCGATAATCTCCACGATCGTCGAACTCAGCCATGTGATTAATACTTGGGTCGGCACGTCTTGTTTCAGCACAAGCATAGTGACGATGTATGCGACGATGGCCGCATTCGTCACTATGAGCTGTCCTAGTACGAACCATAGTGACCAGGTCGCCACTTTCTTGCGCAGCTGGTTCTCCTGCTCGCGTCTCGTGTTTTTCGCATCGAGCTTGCGGAGAGCGGCGTTCTCTCTCCGTCGGGCGTTGAACGATGAGGCTGTATCTGTGGCCTCATCTGCGGAACCATCGACTCCTTCCCCGCCGTCGGGCGCGACCGGCACATGCGAGGTGGCGGCCGACGCCCTGTTGAACATGGCCAGCGCCTCATCGGTTTCGCTGGATGCCTGTTCGGTTTGGCTCATTGCAACCCCAGGGTGGCTATTCTCACGTCCATGGATCGTCGGGAGACACCGAACATCTCGGCCAGCTCGTCTCGGGTGCGCCCTTCACCCCAATGGCGTCTGACTATCGCGGCAGGCATCAGGAGCGCGGCGGCAAAACGATTCGCCCAGATCTCCTCGGGATCGATTCCCTTGGACGAAGTGTCGTCGCGGCTCTCCACCCTTCCGAGTACGGCATCGTCCGGCGTGTTCTGGTATTTATGTACCCAGTGACCTATCTCATGGGCCGTAGTGAACCGCTGACGCTGCGGCGAAGCATACGCATCGGAGACCGCCTTGAACGGCTCGCCGGACTTGTCTTTGACGAGCAGGCCGTCAACGTTTGGATCCAGCATGAGCTTCTGCGGCTGGATGCCCAGTAGCTCTGCCACGCGTGACGGATCCACGGGAAGGTTGAGGTAACCGTTAGGCGCGACTGTCTTCAGTAGCGTCTCCGTCGCAGCCGCGGCCGGCGTGGACAGATTATCGATGGTAATCTTCGACATCGGCACCTCCTTGCTTCAGTCTTCAATCTACCGGCGAGCGCGGGGTGTGTCAATACTCTTTCGTGTTGCGGAAAAGCCGTCGCCGTCCGTCACTGGCCGTCGCGGAGGTCTGGCAGGGCGGCGTCGAGCGTCTTGGCGAGCCGCCGTTCCCTCCAGTGCGTGTACACGCTGGTGGTGTGGATGTCGGTGTGGCCCATGATGGCGGTGCGCTCCTCGTCGCTCGCGCCGGCGGCGGCGAGTTCGGTGGCGAGCCAGTGCCGCGCGCTGTAGATGTCGACGTACGGCAGTCCCGCCATCTTCAGGGCGCGGCGCCAACGCTTCTCCTCGTTGTCCCGTCTGATCGGACGGCCGTAAAGATTGGTGAACACCAATCCATGGGACGGCACGCCCCATTTGACGATATGCGCCCAAAGCCGGTCCCAAAGCCCCTGCGGAATGGGAACCGTCCGCACGCCTTTGGCGGTCTTCGGTTTGGTCAGCCAGATCGCCCCGTCCAGATGCTCGGCTTCCATCCAGTCCGGGATCGTGGCACCGGCTGGTATCGGCTTGGCCTGCTGGCACACGTTGATGACGGGAATCCCATGATGCAGTTCCAGCTGGTAGGGCATCAGGCCATACCTCTCCCCCGGACGCATGCCCGTGGTGAAGGCGAGTTCGAACATGAGTGCCCACTTCTCACGCTCGTCCGGGCTGTCGAACACGGCGACCGCCGGATCGGGCTCGGCGAGCGCGGCCTCGATGACCTTCGCTGGGTCGGCGACGTCGAGGATGGGGCGTTCGTACCGGCCCTCCGGCATTCGTCCGACGTTTTCCATCGGGTCGTCGGCGATGAGTCCGTCCCGTTTCGCGGTTCGGAGCATGGCGCCGAGGACTGCGAGATAGGTGTTGACGGTCTTGCTTTTGCGTGTGCGGCGCAGTCTCCTGCACATGCCGTTGATGTCGTCGGCGGTGAGCCGGTTGAGGCGGATGTTCCCGATGATCGCGTTCATGGTGCGCATCCAGCTGGATTCGTTGCGCCAGGTGGTGGGGTTGACGGCGGTCCTGTGCTCCTCCATCCACCGTTCGAAGTAGTCCGCGGTTTTCGGGCCGTCCTTGCTGGGCAGTCTTCCGTCCCGCTCCCATTCCGCTATCTTCGCCTGGAAACGGGCGCGCGCCTCGCTTTTCACCATGCCGGTGGCTTCGATCGGCGGACGTCTGCGTCCGGTCGCCGGGTCGGTTCCCATGTCCTTGCGGAAGTGCCATCGTCCTTTGGAATCCCGGAACACGCTTCCGGATCCCCCGGTCCTCCTGTTTTTCGTCTTACCCGCCATGACTGTCCTCCCGTGTCAGGGAGTCCACTCTAAATCACACTCTAAGTGGGCGTAAAACGCCGTTTTCGGCGGGAAAACTCGTATCAGCGTCACGCGCGCACGACACCATACAAGCCTTACTGCCGTCTACGTTTCCGCAGTATTCCAACGATTCGGCGTCATACCGGCATAGTGTGGCGCGTATTAGCACGATTTATATCAGTTGGCATGGCAACATTTCACGCCTCTCAGCATCATGCCGAGAGGCGAAGGAATCATTCAAAATCCTTGGCCGTCAGCAATGCGATGAGTTCGCCACTGTGCAGCTGCCATTGGTTGAATGGCTCATTTGATCCGAACACGGCGAGCGATGCCGGCGACATGCCCAGATTCAGCATGTCGAGCAGCATTGCATCCGATTCGGAGCTCGCCAGCCATTGGCATGCGATCGACACAGTGGGCTCATGGCCGAGCACCAACAGCTCGCGATGCTTCTCCTTGGTCTGGGCAAGCTCGTCAAATACCGACTGCACCCCACCTTCGTACAGACTCTGACGATAGTCGACCTTCGGGTCGTCGCCGAACACCTTAAGCATGCGATCGCAGGTCTGCCTGGCCCTGGTGGCGCTGGAGCACGCAATGCGCGTCGGCACCATCTTGTGCGCGGCCAGGCCTTTGGCGACGGCTTTCGCCTGCTTACGCCCCTTGTCGGTCAGCTCACGCCCGGCGTCGCCACCGTCACCAAACGGCTCGGTTTTGGCGTGCCGCATCACCAGCAACACATACTTGTAATCCTTGGCTTTTTTCGCAACCTTCTTGAGGCTCGTTCCCATGGACGAATGCTCCAATCCTTAACGATCCAGCGTATGTACCAACGCAACGCGCTATGACTATTGTCTCAGAACAACGGCAAGAAACACCGTATCAATCGCCGATAGCCTCGACCTGCGCGTCGAGATCACGCAGCACCTTACGCAACTTGCGATCGGAAATATCCCGCAACTCAAGATCTTCGAGCTGTTCGGCACGTTCTTCGGCGCTCAGCGAATCAATATCGGTGGTCGTGTCTTTCGTGGCACGGTCACGCTTGCGCAACGCCTGAAATCCCGGCGCCATAGCCCGCGAAACCATAAGGAAGCCGGTGTGTCCGATCATCTGATGGTCGGGACGTATCGCCAATCCCTGAACCTTCCAGTCGCGTTCCAGAGTCTCCTGGATATCCGGTTCCGTCCAGCAGCCAGCCTCCCTCAACGCCTCCGCCATACGGCTTAGCTGCGTAGTAGTGGTCACATACGCCACGAGCACACCGCCGGGCGCAATCACTCGGTATGCCTGCTCAAGACGGTTCCAGGGGTCAAGCATGTCAAGCATGATGCGGTCGAAGGAATGCTCCGGCAATGTGGCGGCGACCGAATCGAAATCACCGATTTTCAGATCCCACCATGCGGGGCGCCCGCCGAAATAGACCGTGGCATTCGCTTCGGCCACGCGGGCGAATTCCGAACGCATCTCGATGGTGGTCAGTCTTCCACGCTCCCCCACCGCGTCCAGCAGGTTGACGCTCATGGCGCCGGATCCGGCACCGGATTCCAACACGTTCATGCCGGAACGAATGTCGCCAAGCTGAATCACTTGGGCAATGTCCTTCGGATACATGATCTGCGCGCCACGAGGCATCGACAGCACATAATCGGCCAACCGAGGGCGCATCACCGCGAACTGCCATCCGCCAATGGCGCGCGTTCCCTTCCAAGGCTTGTTGGCGTCGCGTTCCGGATGATCCTGATTGATCTGCGCCTCACGTTTGGCGCTCACCGTCACCACCACGGACCCTTCCGACTGCCCGATCACATCGTCATGCAGAATGATGCCGTGCGAGGTCTGCGTCACACCGCCCGGCACCAATTGGTCGGTGATCTTATTGGATCTGCGATCCGTGAACTGTACCTTCTCACCCGCCGTCAACGGTCCTCGACGCATCAATCACTCCTTCATACCCACACGGATTCCACCATCACGACAGCACGGAACCGAATGACTCCTGTCCGACGCTATTCATGCTACAGCATATTCCGGCGCACACAGCACCCGTTACCGCGCGTACGCGCTCCAACGTCCATTCGCATGCGTCACCTCAAGCTCCAAACCGAACACTTCGCTCAACCGTTCCGAAGTGAAACCGTGTTCCAGATCACCCGAGTACACGATGGTGCCCGGAGCCGGATCGTTGCCTGCGACATTGTCGGCGTAGGCGTCGGCCTCGCTGCCGGTGATCCTGCCCATGATCGCCACATGGTCGAATCCCTGCGGAATCTCCTCAAGACGATGCGTCACCAGCACCACGGCACGATCCGACTGCTCGGCGCCGACACGGCTCAACGCACGAAGCGCAATCTCACGACCGCCCAAATCAAGACCGGTAGTCGGCTCGTCCAAAATCAGCAGATCCGGATCAGCCATCAACGCACGGCAGATCAGCACGCGCGTACGCTCGCCTTCCGAAAGTTTGAACATCATTTTACCTTCGAGATATTCGATACCGAATTCACGCATCAGGGAACGCGCCTTGGCATAGTCTTCGTCGGTGTAGGTGTCGCGCCAACGGCCGGTGGTCGCGGTCAATGCGGTCACGATGGCGTCAAGCGGATCTTCTTGGGGAGGGAACGCGCGACTCAGTTCCGCGGAGCTCAAACCGATACGGTTGCGATAGGAGAACACATCGACCTTGCCCAAGCGATTGCCGAGAATGTCGACGGTGCCTTCCGACGGGAATCCTCTGGTGCTCATCATTTGAACCAAGCTGGATTTGCCGATGCCGTTGGGTCCGAACAGCACCCATTTCTCGCCCTTGTTGATTTTCAGATTGACCTTGGTGAGAATCACGCGTCCACGGCGACGAAATTCCACGTCAGCGAGTTCCAGTGCGATGTTCTGCTCCGGCATTCTTCCTCCCCTATCGTTGTTCGGCTTGTAGATATGGAAACGCCTTCCGCCAGCATAATGCTTTCAGCGGAAGGCGTTCCACGCATCGTCTACGTGGTGAACTGGTTATTCGGCGGTTTTGCCCTGCTCGGCAAGCACGTCTTCATAGACCTTGACGGTCTTGTCGGCGATCGACTCCCAGCTGAAGTGGTCGCGCGCACGCTCGTAACCGGCCTGTCCCATCTGCTTCGCCTTTTCAGGATCGGCCATGATGCGGTTGATAACGTCGGCCATGTCATGCACGAACTTGTCTGGATTGGTCGGAGTGCCGGTGCCGTCGTGCAGCTGGTCGACAGGCACGAGATATCCGGTTTCGCCATCGACGACGACTTCGGGAATGCCGCCGGTCGCGGAGGCCACCACCGGAAGGCCACACGCCATGGCCTCCAAGTTCACGATACCGAGTGGCTCGTAGATGGATGGGCAGATGAACGCGTCGCAACCGTGCTCAAGCGCGTTGAGCTCCGGCTTCGGCAGCATCTCCTCAATCCAGATGATGTTGCCGCGCTCCTCGTCAAGCTTGGCGAACGCGGTTTTGACCTCGTTCATGATCTCCGGAGTGTCGGGCGCGCCCGCGCATAGCACGATCTGGATGCCCGGATCGACGAAATGCAACGCCTGAAGCAGGTATGGCAGGCCCTTCTGCCGGGTGATACGTCCGACGAACAGCAGCGTGGGCTTGTTGCGGTCGATATTGTAGCGTTCGAACACCTTCCAGCCCGGATCGTCGTCGGATGGGGTTTCGAACTGGCTCATGGTGATACCGTTGTGCACCACGACCACCTTGTCGGGGTCAAGATTCGGATAGGCGCTCAGGATGTCTTCGCGCATTCCTGCGGACACGGCGATCACGCGGTCGGCATGCTCGTATGCGTCACGCTCGGCCCACGAGCTCAAATCGTAGCCGCCACCCAGCTGTTCACGCTTCCATGGGCGGAACGGTTCGAGGGAATGCGCGGTGATGACCAGCGGCGTTCCGTGCAGCATCTTGGCAAGGTATCCGGCCAAGCATGCATACCACGTGTGCGCGTGGATAATGTCGGCGTCCACATCGTCGGCGATCTGCAGATCGACGCCGAACGTCTTCAGCGCGCCGTTTGCTTCCTGGAGTTCCTTGGGAACGTCGTATCCGACGACCTTGAGCGAACCTTTCGGATTGTCACCCGGGATTTCGGGAATCTCATTCTCGGCACGTGGTCCGTCAAACGCACGGACCGTCACATCCACGCGTTCCGCCAGAACTTTGGAAAGCTCCTCCGCGTGCACGCCTGCGCCGCCATACACCTTGGGCGGATATTCACGGGAAAGGATGTCAACCTTCATATCTGTGCTCTCCTCTTCGAGTCAGGCAGTTGTTCCATCACTACTGTAAGGCAATTTTTCAATGAAACGCCTGATTGTTTCATTCGTGTCACAAAGTTTTGCATCTTTCCTAAAAATGCAGGCAAGGAGGTCAATAAACCAGGAACGAATAGTGCCGTCATTCGTGACTCGCATGTGAAAGCGGGGCTGCATCCTTCCATCGGATGCAGCCCCGCTTTACGTTCATCGCCTTGCTATCAGACGGCCGTACCATTCTGATCGAGGTTCGGATTATGCTTCGGGTTACCCGCCGTGAAGAACAGGCTAAGCACACCGACAGCGAAGACGATGGAGACCGTGGCGACCAACCACATGGGATGTGACGGCAGCCACATGATCACCAGGAATGCGATTGCGGACAGTGCGATGAGCAGCCAGCTGATCACGCGGAACCATTGGCGTGCGGAATGCGGTGCCTTGAACATCTTCGGGTTCGTGTAGTTCGGGCTGGTGGTCAGCAGGCTTTCGGTTTCTTCGATGGTGCCGCCGGTCGGCTTCCAAGGTCCATCGGTACCGTCTTGCAGTCGGCGGGACTTTTCCTGCAGCTGGTATTCGTCCAGCATTCCGGAACGTGCGCGGCCATGGGTTTGGTCGTACTGCTGCGGCACTCCCCTGCGGTTGTTCTTTGCCTGCGCTCGACGTTCTGCACGATTTGGCATTGGGTCACTCCTTTGTTGCGATGTGCTGCAGTTCACTTTACTGCATGACTGCCGGTTTTTCGCCGAACGGCACGTCATTCGGACGTTTATGCCACGTCTGTATTGTTCGAGGTTCCGGGAAGTGGGGATATGAAAAATCGTCCGATTCCGTTTTGGCGGAGAATCGGACGATTTTTCTGTTACGTTAACTGCTTATGTTCAGCGCGGCAGCATCATCGGCCTTTTGGATGCGACGATGGGTGCCGGCAGTTCGGTGGCGCCGGTGAGGTATTCGTCCACGGCGGCCGCGCAGGAACGGCCTTCGGAGATGGCCCACACCACGAGGCTCTGACCGCGTCCGGCGTCACCACAGGCGAACACGCCGTCCTGGCTGGTGGCGAACTTGTCGTTGCGCGCCACATTGCCGCGTCCGTCGAGGTCGACGGGCAGCTGGTCCACGAGCGTGGTGGTGTCCGGGTGCAGGAAGCCGACGGAGATGAGCACCAAATCAGCCGGAATCACGCGTTCGGTGCCGGGCTGACGGGTGAACGGTCCGTTTTCTCCGGGTGCAACGTTCACTACCTTGAGACCGGTCACATGTCCGTTCTCATCGGCCACGAAGCCTTCAGTAGCGGTGGAGTGCTCCACCTTCACCTTGGCCTGTTCCTCTTCGGTACCGACGAAGTTCACAGAATCCGTGCTGTACACGTACTCGGCGCGCTGGGTTTCGAAGCCTTCTTCCATGGAGGAGGTCTTCTGGTACAGGCGCGCGAAGGTCGGCCATGGCTGGTTGGCCGGGCGTTCGCTTGGTTCCTGCGGCATGATCTGCAGCACAGTGACGTCCTTGGCGCCTTGGCGGATGGACGTGCCCAGGCAGTCGGATCCGGTGTCGCCGCCACCGATGATCACGACGTGCTTGCCTTCAGCGGTGATGTCGTTGACTGGCTTGACGCCGTAGACGCGGCGGGTCGCGTCGGGCAGGAATTCCATGGCAAAGTGGATGCCCTTGAGTTCACGGCCCGGAATCTTCATGTCGCGCGGCACGGTGGAGCCGATGGCGACGACCACGGCATCGTAGCGGGATCGCAGATCGTCCCATGAGATGTCTTTGCCGATCTCCACGCCGGTGCGGAACACGGTGCCTTCGGCTTCCATCTGTTCCACGCGGCGGTCGATGAGTCGCTTGTCGAGTTTGAAGTTCGGGATACCGTAGCGCATCAGGCCGCCGATGGCGTCATCACGCTCGTATACGACCACGGTGTGGCCTGCGCGGGTAAGCTGCTGGGCGCATGCCAGACCGGACGGGCCGGAGCCGACCACGGCGACGGTCTGGTCGGTCAGGCGCTGCGGAGGCAATGGCTTGACGTAGTCGAGTTCCCAAGCCTGATCGATGATCGTGCATTCGTCGTTCTTGATCATGGTCGGCGGCTGGTGAATGCCGAGCACGCAGGCTGCCTCGCACAACGCGGGGCAGATGCGGCCTGTGACTTCGGGGAAGTTGTTCGTTTCGGACAGGCGGTTGTACGCGTCCTCCCACTTCTCCTGGCGCACCAGATCGTTGAATTCTGGGATGATGTTACCCAGCGGACAGCCGCTCATGCAGAACGGCGTGCCGCAGTCCATGCATCGGGCCGCCTGTTCGGTGGTCCAAGGCTGCAGGCCGGATTCGGCGTGGACGTCGAACCAATCCTTAATTCGCTCCTCGACGGGGCGTTCGGCCAGTTCGCGACGGGTACGGACCTTCAGGAATCCACGTGGATCTCCCATGTCAGCGCGCTCCTTCCATAACCTGCTCGTACACCTGTTCCCAGACGCCGGGCGTATTGAAATCGATGTTGTTCTCTTCGGCGTTCTTCATCGCCTTCTGCATGGCGAGGAAGTGCTTCGGAACGATGTGTGTGAATCGCTTGGATGCGTTCTCCCAGTCGGCGAGCAGTCCGGCCGCGAATGCGGAGCCTGTTTCTTCGGCATGCTGCTTGACCAGACCGTGCACGATTTCGTTCGACTCACTGTCGAGCGGTTCGAACAGCAACGCGCCGTTGGCGGCGGCAGCCGGGTTGACCTGCTTCATGTCAAGGTCGAGCACGTACACGTGGCCACCGGAGAAGCCTGCGCCGAGGTTGCGACCCGTGGGACCGAGGATCACGACGGTGCCGCCGGTCATGTATTCGCAACCATGGTCGCCGACGCCCTCCACCACGAAGGTGGCGCCGCCGTTGCGCACGCCGAAGCGTTCGCCTGCACGACCTGCCACGAACATCTGGCCGGAAGTGGCACCGAAGCCGGTGACGTTGCCCGCGATCACGTTCTCATGCGGATCGAAGGTGATGCCCGCCTCCGGACGCACGACCATGCGTCCGCCGGAAAGTCCCTTGCCCGCGTAGTCGTTGACTTCGCCGTACACGCGGATGGTCTCGCCACGCGGAATGAACGCGCCGATGGACTGGCCGCCCGCACCATGGAACGTCATGTCGATGGTGTCGTCAGGCAGGCCTTCCTCGCCGTAACGCTTGGTGATCTCGTAGCCGACCATGGTGCCGAGCGTACGGTACACGTTACGGATCGGCATCTCGATGCGCACCGGCTCCTTCTTCTCAAGGGCGGGCTGCGCGAGCTCGATGAGCTTGTTGTCGAGCGCCTTGTCGAGCTCGTGGTTCTGCTCGATGGTCTGGTGCAGGATGGTTCCCGGCACCGGTCCCGGCTGCATGAGCACGTTGCTCAGGTCGATGCCGTCAGACTTCCAACGCTTGATCGCTTCGTTCTGGTCGAGGCATTCGACATGGCCGACGGCCTCTTCCAGCGTGCGGAAGCCGAGCTGCGCGAGCAGTTCGCGGACTTCCTCGGCGATGAACATGAAGAAGTTGACGACATGTTCCGGCTTGCCCTTGAAGCGTGCTCGGAGCTCCGGATCCTGGGTGGCGATGCCCTGCGGGCAGGTGTTCTTCTGGCAGGCGCGCATCATGACGCAGCCTTCGACGATCAGCGCGGCGGTGGCGAAACCGAATTCCTCGGCGCCGAGCAGGGCTGCGATCACCACGTCGCGGCCCGTCTTGAGCTCGCCGTCACATTGCACGGTGATGCGGGAACGCAGGCCGTTGAGCACGAGCGTCTGCTGGGTTTCGGACAGGCCGATCTCCCACGGGGTGCCGGCGTGCTTGATGGCGTTGAGCGGAGCCGCGCCAGTGCCGCCGTCGTAGCCGGAGATCAGCACCACGTCGGCATGGCACTTGGCAACGCCTGCGGCGATGGTGCCCACACCGAACTCGGAAACGAGCTTGACGTGCACGCGGGCCTTCGGATTGGCCATCTTCGCGTCGTTGATCAGCTGCTTCAGATCCTCGATGGAGTAGATGTCATGGTGCGGCGGCGGGGAGATGAGCTCGACGCCCGGAGTCGCGTGACGCACCTTGGCGATCCACGGCGGAACCTTGGCGCCAGGAAGATGTCCGCCTTCGCCAGGCTTGGCGCCTTGGGCGAGCTTGATCTGCAGGTCGGTGGCGTGCACCAAGTAGTCGCTGGTCACGCCGAAACGTGCCGATGCGATCTGCTTGATCTTGCTGTAGCGCAGCGGATCATTGATGCGGTCTTCGGATTCGCCGCCTTCACCGGAGTTGGAACGTGCGCCGATGGTGTTCATGGCGATCGCGAGGGTCTCGTGCGCCTCCTGGGAGATGGAGCCATAGCTCATGGCGCCGGTGGAGAAACGCTTGACGATCTCGCTGGCCGGTTCGACCTCGCTGATGTCGATCGGCTTGCGATCGGACTTGAACTTCATCAGGCCGCGCAGCGTCATCAAACGGTTGGAGGTGTCGTTGATGTGCGCCGAGTACTTCTTGAACATGTCGTAGTCACCGCGCTGGGTGGACTGCTGCAGCAGGAAGATGGCTTCAGGGTCGTTGAGGTGGTCTTCGCCGGTACGACGCCACTTGTATTCGCCGCCGGTGCGCAGGTTGCGGTGCGGACGGGCGGTCCACTGCGACGGGTAGGCCACGCGATGGCGGATGGCGACCTCTTCGGCCAGTTCGTCGAGTCCGACGCCTCCGACGCGGGAGGTGGTGCCGGTGAAGTATTCGTCGATGACGTCCTTGTTCAGGCCGATGGCTTCGAACAGCTGTGCGCCACGGTAGCTCATGATGGTGGAGACGCCCATTTTCGCCATGATCTTGAGCACGCCGGTCGACAACGCGTTGGTCAGGTTCTTCACCGCGGTTTCGGCATCGACGTTGAGATAGCCCTTGCGGGACAGGTCTTCGACGGATTCGAACGCCAGATACGGGTTGACGGCCGCCGCGCCATAGGCGATCAGCAGAGCGACATGGTGGATTTCACGCACATCGCCGGCCTCGACGACCATGGAGATCTGGGTGCGCGTGTGTCTGCGCAGCAGATGGTGCTGCACCGCGGAGGTGAGCAGCAGCGACGGAATCGGTCCCCACGTGTAGTTGGAGTCGCGATCGGAGAGCACGAGGAAGTTGGATCCGTTTTCGATGGCTTCGTCGACTTCCTGGAAGATCTCGTCGAGACGTTCCTTCAGCGCCTTGCCGCCGCCAGCGACCTGATAAAGACCCTTGACGACGAACGGCTTATAGTAGCCGCCGAGGATCTTGGCGCGGTCGAGGCGCTTGAGCTGCGCCATCTCGTCGGAGTTGAGCACCGGCAACGGAATGAGGATCTTCTTGGCATGCAGTTCGGAATCGGCCAGCAGGTTCGGCTCGGGACCGATGGCGGATTCAAGGCAGGTCACGATCTTTTCACGCTCCCAGTCGAGCGGCGGATTGGTGACCTGCGCGAACTTCTGGGTGAAGTAGTCGAACAGCATGCGGCTGCGGGAGGAAAGCGCGGCCATAGGCGCGTCATTGCCCATGGATCCGAGCGGCTCCTTGCCGGTGTTGGCCATCGGGGCGAGCAGCAGCTTCAGATCCTCTTCGGTGTAGCCGAAGGCGCGCTGGCGGCGTTGCACGGACTGGCCGGAGTGGTTGACGTGCTCGCGCTTGGGCAGCTGGCTCATCTCGACGGTGTTGCCTTCGACCCACTGACGGTACGGATGCTGGGACGCGAGGGACTTCTTGATCTCCTCGTCCGGGATGATGCGGCCTTCCTTGGTATCGACGAGGAACATCTTGCCCGGTTCCAGGCGGCCCTTGGACACGATGTGTTCCTCGGCGTTCTCCGGGAGCACGCCGGTTTCGGATGCGAGCACGATGTAGCCGTCGTCGGTAAGCTGCCAGCGGCCGGGGCGGAAGCCGTTGCGGTCGAGCAGCGCGCCGACCTGGGTGCCGTCAGTGAAGATGATGTGCGCCGGACCGTCCCACGGTTCGATCAACGTATTGTTGTATTCGTAGAACGCCCTGACATCGGGGTCAAGCTGGTCGTTCTTCTCCCATGCCGGCGGCAGCATCATGGAGATGGCATGTGGCATGGAACGTCCGGACAGGTGCAGCAGTTCGAGGCATTCGTCGAACGTGCCGGAATCGGAGTAGCCCGGGGTAGCGATCGGCAGCAGCGGCTTGAATTCGCCGAGCAGTTCGGAGCTTAGGCGGCCTTCACGTGCGGACAGCCAGTTGCGGTTGCCCTGGATGGTGTTGATCTCGCCGTTATGGGCCAGCTGGCGGAACGGCTGGGCCAGCGGCCAGCTCGGGAACGTGTTGGTGGAGAAGCGGGAGTGCACGATGGCGATCTTCGCCTTCATGCGCTCGTCGGAAAGATCCAGGAAGAAGGGCTTGAGCTGCATGGTGGTGAGCATGCCCTTGTAGGTGATGG
>OGZB01000028.1_pt1 | contig 68241 bp, 58 predicted proteins | sample 1576691 | NCBI WGS metagenome assembly OGZB01 (sample SAMEA3541479, study PRJEB24748) | human gut metagenome | biome: human gut; feature: human-associated habitat; material: faeces | place: China | collected 2012
TGTTCGTTTTCCTCTTACAGCTGGAAATGATTGAACGATGGATTTCACTGGACATAAAGACCTTGCGGGAACTGGAAACGGAGCGGGGCGGAGCGGGGCGGATCATCATGCTCGCCGCCGCCGGTAAGCCGCTCACGCAGTCGCTGGCCCGCGAGCTGGCGCGGGAAGAGACGCTGACGCTGGTATGCGGCCGGTATGAAGGCATCGACGCCCGGCTCATGGACATTTTGCCGGTCGAGCAGGTCAGCGTGGGCGAGGCCGTGCTCAACGGCGGGGAGGCCGCCGCCATGATGCTGGTGGAGGCCGCGACCAGGCTCATCCCCGGCTTCATGGGAAAAGAGGAATCCGGAGACGACGAAAGTTTTTCGGCGGGCCTGCTGGAGTATCCGCACTTCACGCGGCCCGAAGTCTTTGAGGATGTGCCCGTGCCGGATGTGCTGCGTTCGGGCGATCATGGCCGTATTGCCAAGTGGCGGCGCGAGCAGTCGCTGCGGACGACGCTGCGGGTCCGGCCCGACATGCTGGACGGGGCGCCGCTGACGGCGGACGACATGGAGTACCTGCGGGAAACGGTGGAGGCCGCTGGACGGCTCCGCCTTGGCCGCAACCTCCATTGTGCGCTGGTGCATTATCCCGTTTTCCTTGGCGATCGCAAAACCGGCGCAACCTCTTTGACAAACCTCGACGTTCACGATATAGCACGGTGTTCTCGCACATATGGACTGGGGAGTTTCACGGTTGTAACCCCCTTGAAGGATCAGCAGACCATTCTGGAAACGCTGGTCCGCCATTGGACGGAAGGGCCCGGCGGCGTCTCCAACCCGGATCGCGCCGAAGCGTTCAGCCTCGTCCGTATGGCTTCCGATGTGCAGGGAGCCATTGATCTTGTGGAAGCACGCACGGGACAGCGCCCGGTTCTGCTGGGAACCAGCGCGCGGGACAACGGCGTCATGACGCCTCAGGCTGTACGGGATCTGCTTGTGGACCGTCCGGTCCTGCTCCTTTTCGGGACAGGGCACGGGATGGCCCCGGAGATTCTGGATGCCTGCGACGGCATACTGAGGCCGCTGCGGTGGATGGATGCGTACAACCATCTCCCGGTGCGTGGGGCGGTCGCCATTACCCTTGATCGGGTGCTCGGCGACTGCTGTTAGAGCCTCTTCACGGCCGCGCCTTTGCGGTACGGTGCAATGCTCTGTGTTGATACCTCCCCCGGCGACGGGGCGAGAGAGCGCAAGCGACAGCCCGTTTCGGGAGTCACCGACAAACGAAGCGACATAACTTCAGGTTGCCCGTCAGACGGGGCAACGACTTCTTTGAGGAGAAGGACATGACCATCATCGAAAAGATCGAACGCGAACAGATGCGCCTTGATATTCCCGCTTTCAAGCCCGGCGACGCCGTGAAAGTGCACTTCCGTATCGTCGAAGGTGAAAAGGAACGTATCCAGGTGTTCCAGGGCAACGTGATCCGTATGCACCGCGGCACCGTGGGCGCTACCGTGACCGTTCGTAAGGTCTCCGACGGCGTGGGCGTGGAACGTATCTTCCCCCTGCACTCCCCCTTCATCGACCACATCGAGCTGGTGACCGAAGGTTCCGTGCGCCGCAGCCGTCTGTACTACCTCCGCGATCTCAAGGGTAAGGCTGCCCGTATCAAGCCCAAGAAGCGCTACTAGTTCCCCATCAGGGAAGAGGGGAGTTTTTCCCCGCAGTGAGGCGTTTCCCGCCCGGCGACGGGCGTTCTGGAAAAAGGGATCTTTCCTGCAAAGATCCCTTTTTCCCTTTTTGGTCTTTTGTTACGGAGAGTATATGGCTGGCCGCAAAAAATCCGTATCCGTGCAGGAAGAGCTGCTTCTGTGCCCTTCCGCGAAGCCGGGCGACTGGTTCCCCGGCATACCCGTTTCGGCGGTTGCCGGGATCGATGAAGCCGGGCGGGGCTGCCTTGCCGGTCCCGTGGTTGCGGCGGCGGTGATTTTGCCCGAAGGCGCGGTTATTCCCGGCCTTGTGGACTCCAAGGTGTTGTCGCCTACCCGCCGGGACGGTCTGGCCGCCGAGATTGGGGCCGTGGCGCTGGCTTGGGGGCTTGGCGGCGTCTGGCCTCCCGAAATCGATAGCATCAATATTTTGCAGGCGACGCTCAAGGCCATGTGCCACGCCGCCAGCGTGTTGAAAGTCCGGCCCAAAGGGTTGCTCATCGACGGCAACCAGACGATCCCCGAGCCGCTGTTCCGGCAGCGCGCGGCGTGCTGGCCATCGTCCCCGCGCCAGAAATCCATTGTGGACGGCGACGCGCTGGTCCCGGTCATTTCGGCGGCGTCCATCATCGCCAAAACATTCCGTGACATGCTCATGGATAAGCTCGACCACCGCTATCCCGGCTATGGTTTTGCCAAGCACAAGGGCTACGGCTCCAAAGAGCATTTTGCCGCCCTGCGCGAGCTTGGGCCGTGCCCCATGCACCGGAAGACGTTCCGGGGCGTTTTGCCCGAACAGCAGACGGCGCGGCAGGGCTCGCTTTTGTGACCTTGCGGCAGGAAAAGGGGCGCGCCGGAGAGGATGCCGCCGCGGATTGGCTGAAAAAGGCCGGGATGCGGATACTCGCCCGCAATTGGCGCAGCGGTTCGTATGAACTGGATCTTGTCTGCTGGGACGGGGACGAACTGGTTTTTGTCGAAGTCCGTCTGCGCGGCAAGGGGAGCCTTGCTTCGCCCGAGGCGAGCATGACGCCCGCCAAATGCCGCAGCGTGGTCAAAGCCGCCCGAGCCTACTTGTCCGCAAGCGGGGAATGGGATGTTCCCTGCCGATTCGATCTTGTCTGCGTCCGTGACGCGGGCGCAACCTTCGAACTGGATTATTACCGCCATGTCTTTGACATCTCCGAAATTATGGGTAGTGGCGACGCCGCTTGGCAACCCTGGTGATCTTTCTCCCCGTGCGCGGGAAGTGCTGGAAGGCGCGGATATGGTCCTTGCGGAAGATACCCGCCGCGCGGGGCTGCTGTGCCAGCGCTGTGGGGTGAAAGCCAAGCGGTTCATGAGTTTTCATGACCATAACGAAGAGAGCAAGCTGGACGAAGTGCTGGGCCTGTTGAATGGAGGCCGGACGCTTGCGCTTATTTCCGACGCCGGGCTGCCGTTGGTGGCCGACCCCGGCTACCGGCTGGTCCGGGCCTGCCGCGCGGCGGGGATTCCCGTATCGGTGGTTCCGGGGCCGAGTGCGCCCGTGACGGCGCTCGCCGGGAGCGGCATCGCGCCGCAGCCGTTCGCGTTTTTGGGGTTCCTTCCCCGCAGCCGCTCGGATCAGGAAAAGACGCTGGCGCCCTTTGCCAATCTGGCATTGACGCTTATCTTCTTTGAACGTAAGGACCGATTGAGCGAAACGCTCTCTGTTGCCCATGCCGTGCTCGGCCCACGGGAACTTTGCATTGCCCGCGAACTGACCAAAACGCATGAGGAATACCTTCTCGGGCGGCTGGAGGACGGCGTCCCGGCGGGCGTTGAGTTGCTTGGCGAGATCACGGTGGTGGTCGGACCGGCGGAGGCCGGAGGCGTGACGGACAGGGAAGAGGTGTTTCGCCTCATCGCCGAGGAGCGGGAACTGGGCGGTTCGCCCCGGGACGTTGCGCGCCGGGTGCAGACCCGGACGGCCGGATGGACGGTCAAGAGCATTTACGCGCTGCTGTCCGCAAGGAGGTAAGCTATGAGCGCCAAGAAATCGGGCGGCCCCCTTATTGGGGATAACCGTAAAGCCCGTCATATTTATGAATATCTGGAAACCATTGAAGCGGGTATTTCCTTGACCGGGCCCGAGGTGAAAAGCCTTCGTGCCGGGCAGGTGAACTTTACGGACAGCTATGTGGAGTTCAGGCGCGGCGAAGCGTGGCTGATCGGCCTGCACATTGCCCCGTATACGAATGCCGGGTACGTGGAGCAAAACGCGGACAGGCCCCGCAAACTGCTGATGCACGCACAGGAAATCGCGTCGTTTGCCGCGAAAGTGGAACAGAAGGGCCTGACCGTGGTTCCGTCGAAGCTGTATCTCAAGTACGGGAAGATCAAGGTGGAGTTGGCTCTTGGACGGGGCCGCAAGCTGCACGATCACCGCGTGGAACTGAAGCGCCGTGCCGAGACCCGGGATATGCAGCGCGAATTGCGCGGATAACGGCGCCATCGGGAAGCATGACGGGAAGACGCTTTCGGAGCGCTTCGCCAGCCGTGTTCCCTTTGGGATGTTCACGGGATTGAGGGGTATACGATGGAGGCGGCGTTTGGGAAAGCCCCGCTCATTTCTCGCAAAGGGAAAAATACGGATGCCCTGGGCCGTTTTGCTTGACAGCGTGAGGGTGATCCCGTATAGAGATTCCCGTTGCTACGGCGACCTTTGGGGATGTAGCTCAGCTGGGAGAGCGCAGCGTTCGCATCGCTGAGGCCAGGGGTTCAATCCCCCTCATCTCCACCAGAAAGACTTCTCAAGAACTCCCGTGAGTGCTCATAAGTGCTCACGGGAGTTCTTCTTTTGTCCTTTTCCCGTGCTCAAATGCGCTCATGTTTTCTCGATTGGAACCATTGCAGCTCACATTTTTTTGGGGCAACAATGTCCCTGACAGAAACGCGCATCAAGACTGCGAAGCCCGCTGAGAAAATCTACAAGATATACGATGCCGATGGGTTCCACAGGCCGTATATTCACAAGAAAGAAAAATAAAAATGGTACGTGGTCGCCTTGGTCGTCAGTTATCACTGACTCTCAGATTGGCGACGGCATCACTAACACCAACGGCATCATCCCCGTCCCCGAAGTCATTTCTTCCGGCACACAGTTACTCCCGCTTTTGGGGCTCCTTGCGGGGAGCCTGATGCGTGTGTGTTTGCACCGTCTGTGGACTCACACTGGTTGCTTTCTGTGAATGCAAGCCGATCGCGCACAGGCAAAGGCCCCTTTCCGTTGTCGAACGGGAAGGGGGCTTTGCCTGTTTATGGATATTCCGGAGTGCGGTGGTAACGCTAGGCGTCGTTTCGTGGCCCTCGGGGCATGAGAGGCATCCCTTTGCCACCCGAGGGCAGGGCCTTTGTTTCCGTTTCTGGCACTTCCCCGTACACGGCGAAGTGACCGCGCCCGGTGTTTTTGATCTGGTACAAGGCGGCGTCGGCCTTGGCGAACAGTTCGGCGTAGGTCTTGCCGTCACGCGGGAACAGGCTGATGCCGATGCTTGCCGAGATGACATAATCCTGCCCGAGGGAGACATGGGCGAGCTCGACGGAGAGCCGCCTGCATTTGGCTTTGAGGGTTTCGAGCCCATCGGAAAGGGAAATGTCCTTGGCGAGCACGACGAATTCGTCCCCGCCCGTGCGCCCGACGATGTCCGTGGCGCGGAACGTCGCGCGCAGGGTAGCCGCCACCGCCTTGATCACCGAGTCCCCGAACAAGTGCCCGAACGTATCGTTTGCGTATTTGAACTTGTCGAGATCCACAACGATGAGCGCGTGGTTCCTCCCCTCCTGCAACTCAAGGGAGACAAGGTGTTCCGTAGTGATCTTGTTGTAGATCTGCGTGAGCAGATCCGTGCTTGCTTCGTGGCGGAGGCGGTCTTCCTCGAGCTTCTGGTGGTGGATGTTCGTGAGCTGCCCGATGAGCTTGATGGCGCGCCCGGTTTCGTCACGGATGCTGCGGAAGCGGATCGAGTACCACTGATAGCCTGCTTCCGGCTGAAGCAGGCGGAGGGTGAGGGCATAGGAATCGACCCCCTGCTCAATGCGGCGATAGGCCTCCTGAAGCGTTTTCGCGTCCTCGGGCAGGAGCATGTTGAGCAGGTTGTCCTGATGCCGCCTGTAATCAGGGATGACCCGGGGCTTATGGAAAATGGTTTCGTAGCGTTCCGAGCACGTCATCTCGTCGGTGTCGTAGTCGTATTCGAAGATGATGTCGTTGGTCAACTCCGCGACGATGCGGTTCCGCTGCTGTTCCAGCTCCAATGCCCGCATGGTGTTTTTCTGCTTGCTGACGTCCACGAACACGCCCTGAAATACGGGCACGCCGTCATGGTGTCCCACGAGGCTGGCTTGGAGATAGATCCAGACGACACCGCCGTCCCTGCGCAGGATGCGGTATTCGGTATGCACCGGGATGTTGCTTGCGAGGCTGGAACGGAACGCGCCGAGCAGGTGTGCCCGGTCGTCGGGGTGCACCACAAGCAGGGCTTCGTCGTGCACGTCCTGCTCATATTCCGCGTGGCTTCTCCCGGCAAGCGCGTAAAAACCGGCGTTTGCCCAGAGCACACGGAGGTTGTCCGTGAGTTCGAGCCGCGCCACCCCGCCTCTGACGCCGTTGATGACGGCTTCAAGCTCCTGCGAGGTTTCAGTCGCCCGGGCGCTGGCCTCTTCGGCCTCCCGTGCCCGTTCTTCCGCCATGCTGAAGCTTGCCTTGAGCCGCTGGACCATCGTGTTGAGGGCGCGGGCCAGCTTGCCGAGTTCATCCTCGCGCCGGATGTTTAGGGAACGATCGAGATCGCCCGAGGCTACGCGCTCGGCGAACTCCACCCCCTCTTGAAGGACACCGGTGACTTTACGCAGGATGAGGTAGATGAGCAGGGTGACGAGCAGCAGCGCGCCCACGCAGCTCAGGATGATGTCGCTGCGGAGGTTGCGTACCCCGGCGAGCATGGCTTCCTTGGATGCGGCGGCCACAATGATCCACCCGTTGGGCAGGGCCGTATAGGCGCTGTACATGATCTGCCCCTGCGGGTTCCTGTATTCCAGAAACCGATCTTTGTCCGCGGTGGCTTCCTTGATGAAGCGCTGTTCGGAGACATTGTCGGCGAACATCTTGTTACGGTCCCTGTGCATGATGACCGAGCCGCCCGGCGTGCAGACGAAAACGTACCCCATGCCGTTGAGGGTGACGGGATCGACGATAAGGCGCGTGAGGTGCTCCATGTTGATCGCGCCGACGAGCACGCCGGATACTTTGCCCCTGTCATAGATGGGGGTGGAGATGATGAACGCCTTTTCCTGCGTATAGGGAAGGACAAGCGGACCGTCGAGGGTTTGTGCGCCTTGCAGCGCCTTGTGGAAATAGGAGGAGGTTTTCCGGCTGGTGGCGTTCTCGCCCGGATTGACGCTGGCGATCACGGTCCCCCTGCTATTGAGGACGGCCAGCCCGTCGATGCTTGGGAAGTCGAGCACGGCCCGCCGCAAATGACGGGTAAGGAGCTTGCTCCGTTCGCCCTCGGGGGATTCATCAGGGTTGCGGAGCAGCTCGATGATGGCGATGCGATCCGCCACTGTGAGCAAATGCTGGCGGGTGAGGTTCATGACGGTGGTGAGTTCGCGCCCCACGGCGTCGAGCGTGGAAATTTCAAGGATGCGGGTAGCCTCGGCCACGGAATCCCGGGCGTCGCTGTATGCCTTCCATCCGATGAAGGACGTGGCGAGCGTCACAATGACGCTGATGGGAATGATCATGCGCGCGATAAGTGACATCGTATCTTTCTCGTGTTCAAAACCAGTAGGGGGGAGGAGCCCTGAAGGGCGAAGAGGGGGTTCGAGAGAAGATACGCGGGGAAAAGGAAATGTAAACTATAATCCGGGCGGAAGCGTTGCGGGGGCGAGGGGTGGCCGCCGGATCGGAGCGGCTAGGGGCGGAGAGGCCGTTTTGCTGAAAGGCGGTGTCCGGGCACCGGATCGGCCCGCAGGGGAGCGGGTGAAACGAAAGCCCCGAAAGCCGGGCTTTCGGGGCGAACCTATCCGCGCGTCTTGCGCCAGCCGTCAAAACGTTCCTGAAATATTTTTGAATCTTGCCTGGTCCGTGTGGATACCATCCAGAGGAAGACGCAGATTGTGAGGGCCACAAGGCCCACAAGGGCGAGCAGGATGTATACGATAACCGTCAGAATGGCAAAAATCGTTTCCATAGGGTTGCCTCCATGTCCAATCTTAGCAGAGAACGGCTCCACGTCAAAGAGGGCACAAGGGTGCGGGCGGGGAAGGCGTAAGGGGGAAGGTTCCGGACATGCAGCCGACGGGATGGGGGACGGCCCGCCATACTGCGGCGTGCCCCAACATCCTTGACTTTAGCGTGTTCAGAGCTATTGTGGAGACAGAGGAAAAGGCGTTTCCTATCACTTCATTACGGAGGCATCATCTATGGAAGTGAAGAAGATTCTCTGTGCGGTGGACTTGGAAGACACAATTGCCCCTTCCGTTGAATATGCGAAGATGATGGCGTCCATGACCGGGGCCTCCATTTTGGTTGCCTATGTCATCCCGGCTCACACGCCGTATGAGGATGTGTATCTTTCCGTCAACAACCAGCCGAATGAAGTGAACAATCCCAACGAAACCATCCAGAAGTCCATGAACGCCCTCTTGGCGGAACAGTTCGCCGGGATGGATGCCACGGGCGTCATTCTTGTGGGGCGGCCTTCCGAAGAGCTGGTAAAGCTGGCTGAAGAGAAGGGAGCCAACCTCATCGTCATGGGCACGCACGGGCGGGCGGGGTTTGACCGCCTGCTGTTCGGGTCCGTCGCCCATGAAGTGGTGCGGGCAGCGCCATGCCCGGTGATGACCGTCCGGCCCCTCATGCCGAAGAAGTAAGCGATAAGGGTGCCCTTCCGATTGGGGAAGGGCGCTTTTTTTTACGCTCTGAGCCCATCCGGTCAATCGTTCTCCCCGGAAGGAGGCGCCTCCCGGCGCCTTGCCTGGGCGCTTCCGGAAAGGCGGGCTTTTTCCTGCTGCTTCAGTTTACGGTTTTCCGCGAATTGATTGACGATCATGGCGACGATGACCAGTGAGTACATGTACGCGATCAAGGCCACGAGGATGGTGGCGTTCTTGGCGACCCATGTATGGGGCGTGATGTCGCCGTAGCCGATGGTCAGGATGGTCACGTAGCTGAAATAGAACAGATCACGGAAACCCTGCCCGCCGGGCGTGAGCCCGGAAAACGAGCCCGGTTGGTGGAACTCCACGGCGACGAAGACGAAAAAACCGCAGTAGCCGATGAGGAGCAGGCCGCACAGCGCCGCGAGCACGCTTTCCCGGTCCACCAGCGGGGCCGTGTAGATCTGCCGGAAGAGTTCGAGCGTCACCCACCCAAAGAACACGACATAGGCGAATACAAGATACTCTCGCAGATTCAGGGGCGTGAAGCTGTCCAGCAGGCGCCCGACGATGAGCAGGCCGCCGAGGAAGATCAACAGGGGCAAGAGGTATCCCTTCCGCCGGATATCGAAGAGGGTGATCCCCGCGATGAGCTGGATCGGCAGGTAGATGGTCTGCGCGATGCCGTCGTAGATGTCTTCGGGGAAGAAAATGTTGACGACGATCGTGCACAGGAGTGAAGCGAAGAGGAGGTCGAAACGGTATTTGTAGGCTTCCGATCGGATGTGGTGCGGATGCTCGGGCATGGACGGCGATCCCTCGTTGGAGGATTGAGCGGGTGTGCATCCGTTCTTAGGAGAAAAATGCGCGGCGGTATAGGGGGATATCCGGAGATCCGCCGTGAAAATGAAGCAGGTATAAAAGAGGTTGCGGCGCGGCCTGATTTGAACGTGATGAAAAGGGGAAGGGAGGCGTCCATAACCCCAGGGGCATGGCGGCGTTCCTCCGGTGGCCGGAAGCGCGGGGCGTCGGAAAAGTTGAAAAGTATGGCGGGAACATTTGCGAAATGCCGACTGGGCAGGTATGCTCCCACTGCGTCTGAGCGTGCCGGGGAGAGGCGCTTTCCTTGGCGCTGTGGGGATGTGATACGGGCGGTTCCGGGGGGAGACCCGCCAGACAACGGAGGGGAATGGTGAGAGCGGTCCGCACCTTTCGGGGGAGAAACGTCTACGTTTTGTGCCTCCTTGGCATTTTTGCGCTTTCGGTTCTGGTCGCGCTCTCCTTCCTGGAGTTCAGGAGCGAAAACCGGGAACGTATCCAGGCCGTCAACAACGCCTATCTTGAAGAGATTGCCCGCCAGTCCAATCTCCGCATCTCCATCAGGATGAATGCCGCCATTGCCTATACGGCCATGTTCGCGGAGCTTTTTTCATCGGTTGAGCGCCTGGCCGGGCCGGATGCCGCGGCTTTGCTGCAAAACATGGCGGGCCATTACGACTTCCACGATGTCCGCGTGTTCACGCCCGATGGGAAAGGCCGCGATTTGGAAGGTTCCGTCCGCGTGGAGCCCGGCGAGCCGTGGTTCCAGGACGTGCTGCGCGGCAATCACGACGTGCGTTTCATCCGTAACGGGCATGGCCCGGACAATCTGCTCTTTTATTCGCCCATCATCAGGGACGGGGAGATCGTCGGCGCGGTAGCCGGCGTGTATGATATGTCCATCCTCTCCCGGATCATGGATATGAGCTACTTCCACGAGCGCGGCTACAGCAATATCCTGACGTCCAGCGGCGAGTCGGTCACGACCTCGCGCCACACGTCGAACATCATCGGCGGCAGTGAAAACGGGCTGGAAGCGTTTGAAGCCAACGCCGTAATGCTGGACGGCTATACCTTTGAAGGGCACAGGACGATGCTCCGTGACGGGACGTCGGGTTTCATCCGGTTCTCCGTGGGCGGATACGGGCGCACGGCCTATATCACGCCGCTGGGCATCAACGATTGGCGCCTTGTGACCATCGTGCCCGACGCCGTCACCGAGGACATCTGCGATCCGATCAACCGGGGCGCGTTGTCGTTCTCCATCAAACTTTTCCTTGCTTTTGTGATGAGCGCCATGCTTATCAGTTTCATCATCTTCCGTACCCGGCGGGAGGTGGAGGGCGTGAATCAGGAAAGGGACTCGATGGCCGACATTTCACCGGGCGGCATCGTAAAGTGTACGCGCGATGATTTCCGGATGCTCTATATCAACCAGGGATGCCTGGAGCTTGCGGGCTATTCGCGTGAAGAGCTGGAAGACAGGTTCCAGAACGTGTTTCTTGGGGTCGTGTACCCTGAAGACCGGGATCGGCTTACCGCTCTGATGCGGGAATGCGGTTCGGAGCCGCTGCAATGCGAATACCGCATCGTGACGCGTTCCGGCGAAGTGCGGTGGATTCTGCACCGTATGCGCCTTGCGGTGGAACAGCGCGGCGCGGCGTGCCTCTATTGCAGCATGACCGACATCACGGACGCCAAGGAAGCGGAGTTGAAGCTCCGCATGAGCAACGAGCGTTTCCTGATCGCCATTTCCCATACCGACGACATGCTGTTTGAATATGTATACGCCACGGGGCGGATCATGCGCATAGCCGGGAAGGGGGCCTCTCTGACGGAAGCGTCGCTGCACGAAGCGATGGATGAGATCGGCATGGACGAAGAGAGCAGGAAGGCCATGGAGGGCGTCCTGGAGACATTGCGGTCCGGGGAAGCCTCGGCCTCCGTGGTGATGCGCTCCGGAAACGGCTGTAGCCGATGGTTCCGCGTCACGCTGACCAATCTTTTCGATGACGAGGGCCGCCCATACTCCGCGCTCGGCACGCAGGAAGACATTACCGAACTGAAGGAAGCCGAGCTCCGTTTTGCCCGTGAGGAGCGGTACCGGGAGGCCATGCTGTCCAAGACGATAGCGTCTTATACCGTGAACCTGACGCGGGACAGGCTGCTGTCCCGGTACGCGGATGGTGAAGAGCTGGGCGTGGAAGAGCCGGACGCGTCAGCCGCCGCACGGTTCCGCAAGGCTGTGGAGGTGTCCGTACACCCCGAAGATCAGCAGGGCGTCCTGCGTTTCTATGCCACGGAATCCCTGTTGCAGCTGTACGCGGCGGGGCAGGGGGAAACGTCGCTGGAGTACCGCACGCTGCGCGGCGACACCTTCATCTGGGTGTCCGCCTCCATTAACCTGTTGAAAGATCCGGCCTCCGGGGATCTGCTGGCTTTTGGTTACCTGACGGACATCACGGAACGGCGGCAGCGCGAGGCTGAATTGGTCTATAAGTCCGAGCGGGACTTCCTGACGAAGCTGTATAACCGGTCCGCTGTGGAAAAACGGTTTTCCGAGTATGCTGCTTCGGCCTCTGGGGACGGATTGCTTGCCTTCTTCAGCATGGATTTGGACGGGTTCAAGAATGTCAACGATACGCTGGGGCATCTTGAGGGCGACACGCTGCTGCAATTGGTCGCACGTGAGCTGGAGTCGTGTTTCCGTGTGGACGACATTGTGGGCCGCTTGGGCGGGGATGAGTTCATTGCGCTCATGTATGGCGTCTCAACCCGGGAAATCATTGAGCGCAAGGCTGAGGAGCTGTGTGCGCGCATCCGGTCCATCCGCATGGCGCACCCCCGTTACAGCGGGGTTTCGGTAAGCATCGGCGTGGCCATTGCCCCGGAACACGGGGATTCGTTCGAAGAGCTGTATGCCAAGGCTGATGTCGCCTTGTACCACGCGAAGCAGGGCGGGCGGGATCGCTTCGTCATATACGGTGGGGAATAAGGCCCGGATTCCGCAAAGAAGGCGGGCACGGGCTGTTGACAGGAGCGCCGTGAGCATGGAAAATCGGTTGTCTGATGGGTGCCGCCGTCCGAGGGCTGGCGGGCCGAATGATTTGTATTGCCGGGAGACAGGATGTTGACGCTGGAAGAGATTCGTGCACATTTTCGACGGCATGACCCCGTGTCCTCCTCGTTGGGGATTGAGGTGCTGGACGTGGGAAGGGAGTACAGCCTTGTCGAGATGCCGCCGCATGGATGCCAGCTCAACGGCATGGGAGCGGTGCACGACGGAGCCGTTTTCGTTCTGGCGGATGTGGCGTTTGCGGCGCTTTCCAATGCGAACGGCCTGTACTGCACGAATGCCCAGACCTCCATTTCGTTTGTGCGTTCCGGCCGCGTGGGGCCCCTGCGTGGGGAAGCGCGCGTGCTCCGTTCGGGGAAGCTGCTTTCCACATACGAGGTCCGGGTAACCGATGCCGAAGGGGGCCTTGTGGCCGTGGCGACCATAACAGGCTATGGCGTCGGCGCGCGGCTTCCTCTGGGGGATGCATAGCGTTTGCGGGTTTCGCATCGGGTGTTCCGTTGCGGGGTGTACTCAAAGAAGGAGGAGGGTGCCGTGTCTGTCGCCGCCATGTGGTTTATTCTGGGCATAATCTTGCTGGCCGTGGAGCTGGTGTCTCCCGTGTTCGTGCTGTTTTTTTTCGGCCTTGGCGCGTGGGCGGCGGGGGTGACGGCGCTGTTCGTGGACGATCTGGCCATTGAAGTGGTCGTCTTCGGAGCCTCGTCCGTTGTGTTTCTCCTTTCGCTGCGTCGGTTGTTTGTCCGCAGCTTTCGAGGAAAGACGCAGATTTCATCGGATGCCGCGTCGGTGGGGCTGCCGAATCTGCATGCCGGGAAAATGGGGACGGTAACCCGGCCCATTCCGGCAAACGGGGTAGGGGAGATTTCGGTGGGCGGCAGTTTTTGGCGCGCGGTGTCCCCGGAAGCGCAGCCGGAGGGGGCTCAGGTGCGTGTCTTGGGGCATATCCCCGATGACGAACTGACGCTTGAAGTGGTTTCCGGTGGGGAAAACTCCCGGAATCCTGCGTAGCTATTCAAACATGGAGAGCATAATATGCTTGATTTGATCGGTTCTTCGTTGACGGTTTTCGTTTTCTTGGCGCTGCTGGTTATTTTCGTCCTGTTCAAGACGGCGCTTGTCGTGCCGAACCAGCAGGCGGTGGTGGTCGAGCGGCTCGGCAAGTTCCACGCCGTTCTGTTCGCGGGCTTTCATATCCTCATCCCCTTCATTGACGCCGTGGCCTACCGCCGCTCCCTGAAAGAAGACGTTCTGGACGTGCCCAAACAGACCTGCATCACGAAAGACAACGTGAGCGTGGATATCGACGGCGTGCTTTACCTTCAGGTGGTGAACCCCGAGAAATCCGCCTACGGCATCAGCGATTACATGTTCGGTTCCGTGCAGCTTGCCCAGACGGCTTTGCGTTCCGCCATCGGCAAGCTGGAATTGGACAGGACTTTTGAGGAGCGCAGCACCATCAATCAGGAAGTCATCTCCGCGCTGGACGCCGCCACCGCGCCGTGGGGCATCAAGGTGCTGCGGTACGAGATCCGTGACATCACGCCGCCTTCCGGGGTCATGCAGGCGATGGAAAAGCAGATGCGCGCCGAACGTGAAAAGCGCGCGCTCATCGCACAGTCCGAGGGCGAGATGCAGGCCCGGATCAATATGGCGGAAGGCGCTAAGGCCGCCGCCATCGCCGAATCCGAAGGCAAGTTGCAGGCGATGAAAAATCAGGCCGAAGGCGACGCCGTACTGATCCGGGCGGTTGCGCAGGCCACCGCCGACGGCCTTGCCACCGTCGCCGACCAGATGGAAAAGCCGGGCGGTACGCAGGCGGCGAACCTGCGCGTTGCGGAAAACTATCTGGAACAGTTCGGCAAGCTCGCCAAGGAGGGCAACACCATGATCCTGCCCACGGATCTGGCGAACATTTCCGGGCTCGTCAGCAGCCTCACTTCGGTGATCAAGCAAGCCAAGGCGTAAGAAAGAAATCACGAACAGGGCGGCTTCGGCCGCCTTTTTTGTTGTCTCCACGGGGGGCGGCGCGTAGGTGCGGGCGAGGCTTCGCGGGGCTCACCGGGCCTGCATGGTGGAGCCGTGAGCCTGGAACGGCGGTATTGTTTTGATTATAGCCCTTTATACTAAAAGGTTTTTTCCGTGCCCCATGCTACGGTCCTTCCATACCAAAGCATTGGAGGCTTATTATGCAGAATAAATGGCATGAACACTCCGTTGGCAACATCGTGGTGAATTTCCCTCTGTCTTCCGCCATATTCCGTGCTGCGGGCATCGACTACTGTTGCGGCGGTGGGCGTCTGCTCGGCGAAGTCATCAAGGAACAGCGCCTTGTCGACAGCAATATTTATAAAGCGCTGGATGAGCTTGCCGCCCGTACGGAAAAGCCCGCTGAGCCTTTTTCCGAAATGAGCGCCGAACGGCTCGTGGAGTTTATCCTGACGAAGCACCACAGCTATCTGTGGGGAGCGCTTCCGGAAGCGCATGAACTGATTGTGAACGTGCTCAAGGCCCACGGAAGGCGCCATCCCGAGCTGTACGACGTGTATAAACTGTTTGGCCAGTTGTCGCATGAGATGGAACCGCACCTGATCCGTGAAGAAACGGAACTCTTCCCGGCCATCGCCAACAGTGAGGCGAAGGAACACTGCCAAGCTCTGGTGCATATCCTGGAAGAGGAGCACGAAGCCGCGGGGACTCTGCTCAAAAAGCTCCGCCATGCCACAAACGACTACAGCGTCCCCTGCGACGGATGCGATACCTTCCGAGAACTGTACAAGAAACTTACTGAAATCGAAGAAGATACCTTGCAGCACTACCATCTTGAAAACAACATCCTCTTCAAGAAAATTCTTGCGTAGTCCGTTGGAATCGTAAGAGGTTTACTCCTGTGGCGGACAATCCGCCCGTCCGGCGTCTTCGCCGTGACTCAGAGGATGGCATCTCCAGTTACGGGGTGGCGCTGAACCGAAGTCGGGCGGGAAAACGGAAGGAAGAGTGGTTTTTGCTGAAATTTCTTCCGAAAGGGCGTTTTTTCGCTTGCCAGCTCTGAATGTTTTGGGTATACCTCCCTTCCATGCCGAAGTGGTGGAATTGGTAGACACGCTAGGTTCAGGGTCTAGTGGGGGTTTCCCCGTGGGAGTTCAACTCTCCCCTTCGGCACCATAAGAAAATCAACGGGTTAGAAGGAATATTCTTTCTTCTTGCCCGTTTTTTGTTTTCCTCGGCGGCCATTCTCCCCCACTATGCCCCCACCTTTGGGAAATTACCCAAAAAATTTTGCCTTTCCGCGTGGCAGTCTTCCCGCTTGCTGCGGGGTAAGTCCTCCACGCATATCGCATTTCTTATTGGAAAGCTCCTCATGGGCGTTCTCACCGAACGTCTGCGGGGAGCTTTTCTCTTTTCTCAGCATCCTCCCTCCTCATTTTTCGTTTCCTCCAAAAAAATCCGCCCCCCTCCCGTGTTGCTGCACGGAAGAAGGGCGGGATGCCGGATGCCCGGCGTCGTGGGTGGTTCCCACGATATTCTTCAAAAGACCGAGCCAGCCGCTCGATCAAAAAACCTCAAACAAAGGAAACGTCTTGAGGAAATAAAGGCCCCAAAAAGGCGAAAAGCCAATACGTTGGCGCGTATCGGCTTATCAGCAGAGTGGAATCTCTCAAAAAGATAGTGGGATTACGCTAATCCGAAAGGATTCTCCTTGTCAAGCACATAGAGTCTGTTTGCTTCGTCTTTTCTCCGGCCTGCATAGGGAGTTCACACCATGCAGACATTCACACCACGAGGCAAGATTCACGGCCCCATTTTACCGCAATTTGTACTGGAAACTTCACTCAGCTTTGGAGCCAAGATTATGTACGCCCTATTGTGCAACTACGCCTCGGAAAAAGACCATTGCTGGCCATCTCAGACCACGCTGGCCGCAAGGCTTTCGTGCAGTGTGAGCAGCGTTAAAAAATATCTGGCCGAATTGGTGGGGAGTAATCTCGTCCATGTGCGGCGGGAGCAGTACCGTTCCTCTGTATATTATATGTTGGAACCGGCCCATCTGAAGGGGAACAGTTCAGAGGATGCGATGCCTGACGTTCGGGCGGCAAAATGTGGCTGTCACCAGTCAAACTCTGCCTGCTCACAGCCAAAGTCTGGCTACATAAATACTCTTAACAAACAAAGAGAAATACAAAATCCCCCCTTACCCCCCGTGCATCCTGCCGCATCGGACGCTGCGGCCCCGCCTCGGTCTTTTGTGTCGGGGGTGAAAAATTTGCCTGACTTTGAAAAGGCATGGGAACTTTATCCCAAAAAAGAGGCGAAGGGGCTTGCCCGTACTGCATGGCTGCGTCTTCAACGGGAAGGTCTGTTGCCACCTGTAGCGCAGATAGAAAGTGCCATCCGACATTTCATGGGCACGGAAAGCTGGCAACGAGAGCAAGGCCGCTTTGTGCCGCAGATGAGCAACTGGCTCAAGGGGCAACGCTGGCAGGATGATGCCGTGACGGCGGCCATTCAAGAGACAGAACACAGAAAATCCGCAGTCAATGCTGTTCAGGTCACGATGCGAAAGGAAGATGCCGCCAATGCCGCACGAGCCAGAGAGCGCGAAGCTCTCAGGCCACGCTTTGAAGCCTTTGCGGAAAAATTCCAACTTTCTGCTGATCATAGACTGAGGCCAATGGCCTTTGGGCTGTGGATGCACCTGCACACAACGCATCGTGCTCCCACACCTGCGGACGTACCCGCCGACAATCAGCTTGGTATTGCTGAATTTCTCCAGGAGTTCAAACGGCGTGGCGAAGAAACAAGGTGGCGTATGTCGGCTGTGTTGAAGCAGACTGCCTTGCTCACTTCGGGGGCTTTCAGTCCGTCACGCATACGTGCGCCACGCCGCTGTGATGATCTGGGGCAGCTTTCCGCACCTTCACGACAACCAGCCTTGCTGGCTTTTAACAAAGCCATTTGACGTTCAACACGAGGAATTTCCAGTGAAACACCTGTACTTACTTTGTCTGTTTTCAGCGCTGCTCGCACTGCTGTGCGGAAGTGTGGCAACGGCTACCGAGCAACCACCAACACCGGTGAAGCCTTCAGGGACAGGACAGCAGGGCATTGTGCTGGGACAGCCTGCTACCCAGCAAGCATCATCTTCGCCCGCTTCTCCTGAAGCGGCAAGAACAGCCGCGCCCCAGACTACATCGGCCTCCCAAAAGCAGCCAGATGCGCAGGCGTTGTTTCAGGAAAGTCTGCGGCAGATGATGCCGCTGGACGACAGCCAGATTCAACAATACCGCGAATGGTCGGATCAGCGTGAGCGGGCTTTGCTGCCGGTGTCTCCTTCGCTCAATTCGCGTACCGTGCGCGTATCTTTAGAGCCGGGTAAAACCCCGATCAAGGTATTCACCACGGCCAATATTGCCACTTCGCTGCTTATTCATGATTCCACAGGGCAGCCCTGGCCCATTACCTCCGTCACCAACGGCGGCCCCGCGTTCTTTCAGGTTTTACGGCCAGAACTGCCGGACGGCAATTTGCTGAACATCATGCCCACGCAGGGCTATGGCACAACAACTCTCGTTGTCACACTGGAAAAGCAGGATATTCCTCTGGTTATTCGGCTGGAATCGGATTCCGTGCGCGGGCCGGAACGTAAGGCAGACGCATTGGTGCTTTTTCAGATTGCCCAGCACGGGCCGCGCGCAAAGATTCCCCTTGTTCAGGATACCAAAGAAACAGTGAGCAGCTCCATGCTGGCCTTTCTGGATCATGTGCCGCCTGCCGGGGCCACGCGCGTGAAGGTGGAACCCAAAACTGACAAAGTACACGTCTGGAAATTGGGAGATCTGCACTATATCCGCACCAATCACACACTGATATGGCCTGCATGGACGGCAGCGGTCAATGGCGCGGGCGGCATGAAGTGCTACGAAGTGCCAGTCACCTCCCGAATCATGATTTCTCAGGCAGGCTCCATGCAAACTCTTGTGCTGTCAGATGTGATCAAAACGGGCAGCGCAGGAATGCGTGGTGAGGTGAAGCCATGAGCATCACCAGCACTGAAAAAAAGCGCCGTTTCATTATGTTTGCCCTTCTGGGGGTAGCGGTACTTGCGGTGCTTGTGGTCGGCTCCATGATGTTGTTTGCCCCGAAAAAGCCCCCTGTGACCACCAATATCGCGTCCACCCGTTCTGATGCCATCAAGGGACAGGCTGGCGGCGAAGGCTCAGACGAATACAACAAAAAACTGGAAGCACACGACCAGCAAAAGGCCAATGCGGCGCTTGCCGTGGGGGAAAGCTTCATCCCCACGCCTGTAGGCGGCAAAAGCCCCGTGGTCACACGCAAGCAAGACACACCCCCGCCCCCGCCTACGGTTGCGCCTCCCCGTGTCGCGCCTGTGCAGACGCCGCGCACAGACAACACCTTGCTCAAGCGCATGATGGAAGACCTTGCGACCTTGGACGCCAGACTTGCCAGTGTGTCTGTGGGAGAAGGCAAGATTGTGTTCGTCAGTGATTTTTCCAAGGACGAACCTCCGGCAACTCCGGCAGCGGTAACGACCAGCGCGAATGTGCCTTCAACGCCTGCGGTGGCCTTAAAACCCGGCGATTTGCTCTACGCCGTCATCGACACCGGCGTGAATTCGGATGTGCCGTCTGCTGTCATGGGGACAGTGGCGTCTGGTGCGTTCAAAAATGGCCGTCTGCTGGGGAAATTTCAGCGTTTTGAAGAGCGGCTGGTGTTGTCCTTTTCCAGAATCATTCTGCCTGATGGCTCAAATGTGCAGATTGAAGGTTATGCGGTTGATCCCGCCACCTCCGAAGCTTCGGTGGCTTCGTCAGTCAATACGCATTTCTTCAGCCGATGGGGCGGCCTGATTGCCACCGCATTTCTGGAGGGACTTTCCAGCGCCAAAAAATACAGTGGCTCACAAAGCACGATTTATGGCGGCTACAACGGCCAGAGCACAGATCAAATGGTGTGGAATACCTACAGCCCAGAGGATCAGGCTTGGATTGCTGCTGGGAAGGTCGGGGAAAAATTGGGGGGCATTTTTGAAAAAAACTTTGATCGCCCTCCCACCGTATACCTTGAAAGCGGAACAGCCATTGGCGTTCTCATTTTGAATATCAAAGACAGGTAATCAGCATGGAAAACTATGTCGCAAACGTCATTCCGCATTTGCAGCAATGGTGGCCTGTGGTCATGGTGCTGGCCTATGTCATCGGCATAGGGCTGGCGATGGTGTCACTCGCGCAAAGCATCAGCCACAAGCACCGCTTTTCCCGCTCCACCGCAGTGTGGACGTTATGGGCCGCCGTGCTTCTGCTGAATCTGCCTGCGCTCATGGATTCTTTATCCATGACTGTTTTCAGCCAGACCTCAGAACAGACTTTGAGTTATTCACCGCCGTCTTCACCTGGCGCTGTCTACATCCAGTTAGCGGTGTACGCCATTGCCACCGTGGGCATTATCGGCATCATCAGAGGGCTGTGTCTGCTTCGGGATACACCGCAGCAGGCCATGAATTTCAGCCGCAGCATTGTGCATCTTTTTGGGGGAATCATTGCCGTCAATCTTGTCACCTTCCTGCGCGGCATTGGAGCCACACTAGGAGGTGACGTGCAGACGACCATAGCCAAGATACTTGGTTAAATTTGCTCATCTTTTAGGGGCTGCCGCTGTCGAAGATTGCGGACAAGACAAACCGTATGGAGGTTTTTATGAATAGCCAAATTTCTTTGAATGATATTTCCCCTGCGCGCATCACGGTGGCTGGTCTGGCTGCCGCCGCGGTATGGCTTCTTGCGCCGGAACTGGCCCAAGCGGCTATCACCTTTGGCGACATAGGACAAAATGTGGCCGACAGCGCCAAGGGCGTGGCCAAGGGCATCACCGTGGGCGGTTTTGCCGCTGGATCTGGCATGGGCGTGTGGGGCTGCATTGACATGTACAAAGCCAGTAAAAGCCAAACCGGCCAGTCGGGGAACTATGCACCCGGCATCGCTAAAGTCGTCATTGGGGCGTTGGCTCTGGGCATCGGGGAATTCCTCGGCTCCGGCTCGGCCACGCTGTTCGGTTCTGATCAGACCACTGGTCTTGATGAGCTTGGGCTGCGCTAAGGAACTGTCATGAATTTTTTCAAAAGGAAAAAGCCGTTGCCGGATGTGGCGGAGATGCCCTTGAACGCGGAAGAAAGACCAGCAGCCGAAGTCACGGAAAGCTCGGCATCTACTCCAGAGCCAATCCCAGCTCTTGCGTATAGCGCCGAGAATGTGCTTGGCGGGCTTGGCTGGTATCGTTCGCAGTACCAAAGAGCCATGAAGCTGGCTCTGGTGCTGGTGCTGGCGTTGTGCGTGAGCGCGGCGGTCAATGTGCTGCTCATCGTGAAGCAGCCCACACCGCGCTACTTTGCAGCCACGCCAGATCTGCGACTCGCGCCGCTTGTTCCCTTGGACAAGCCTCTGCTGACACAACAGGGCCTTTTGAACTGGGTGACGGAAACCATTTGCAATGCTGTATCTCTGGATTTTCTGGAATGGCGGGAAAAACTCTCCAATACCAGAGAGAATTTTGAGGACGCGGCCTTCAAATCCTTTCTGGCCTCACTGGAATCCTCCGGCATTCTGGACATGATTCAGGAAAAACGCCTGTCCGTGTCCGCCGTGGTCACACGCGCCCCTGTCATTAGCGCATCCGGCCTTGTGGGGGGAAAATCCACATGGAAAGTCGAATTTCCGCTCGTGGTTTCCTACGAATCCAGCCAAGGGGTGGAAAGCACACAGCGTCTCATGGCTACGGTGTTAGTTTGCCGTGCTTCCACAGCCATCACGCCGCGCGGCGTGGTCATCCAGCAAGTTGTGCTCAAGCGAGGTGAGTAATGTTAGACACCCTCGTACACGGCATTGATCGCGGAATCCGCTCTCTGTCCGAAATTTTCTATGGGCCGGTGGGTTCCTATTGCAAATTGGAAACTGTGGACAGAGATGCACTGGTAGCGGATGACGGCAGCCTTATCACGGTCTTACGTCTTGAAGGGGCGCTCAAGCAGGTGGGCTTGGACGAACATCACGCCATTATGAAGGGGCTGACGGAAAAACTGCAAGCCACGCTTTCGCGCCCCGGCCACTGCATTCAGGTGGTGTTTGAATACGATCCCGAAGCCAGTGAAGGGCGTATTCGTGAAATATTGGAACCATCGCGCCGGACGGCTGCAAACCTTGGGCTGCACATCGGCCCTTTATTAGAAAATTGGGGACAGGCTTTGCAACGCTATTGCGCCATCGAAACCTGCTGGCTGGTGCTGTGGACGCGGCCCACTGTGCTGGCTGAAAGTCTGCGCAAAACAGCACTCAAAGAACGCATGGCTTCCATGAGCAAAGCCCCAGTGCAGCCGGGCTGCCAGCAAATTTCTGCTGCCGTGACGGCACTGCATGACGCGCATAGCGGTTTTTTGACCGGTGTCATGGATGCCTTCCGTCAGGTTGATCTGCTGGTCTATCCGCTGACGCCCCATGAAGCTCTGCGTGATATTCGCCTGTGCATTGACCCGGCGTTCACCAGTCGGGAGTGGCAAGCACGGATTCCTGGCGACCCGCTTCCCTTACGTTTCCCCGACCCTACCGCAGCGACTTCTGAACAGTTGCACAACGTCATTTACCCTGATTTCAAGTCTCAGCTGTGGCCGCGTGAAGGACATATGGTTTCTCGCAACGCCATTCAGGTGGGGGATAGGGTCTTCGGCCCGCTGATTATGACCATGATGCCCCAGACGCCCAAGCCCTTTCAGGAATTTTTTCGGGTGCTGTCACGGCGGCAGGAACGCATCCCATACAGGGTGTCCTTTTTGTTGGAGCCGGGCGGACTGCACATGGGCATCAAGCCATTATTGTCAGCCATTCTCGCGTTCTCCAATTCCGATAATAAACGCTTTAATAATGCGGTGGACGGCCTGCGGGCGCTGGACTTGGCAGGGGTATGCTGCATCCGCTTTCGTATTACCTTCTGCACATGGGCTTCTTGCCAAACCACACCGCTGCCACAAGCGCACGGTATTTTGCGGCAGCGCATGGCGGAACTCACCAAGGCCATTCAGGGCTGGGGAACCACGGACGTGACCGAAGCCGTGGGCGATCCCCTGCTGGGGCTTTCCTCCACTGTTCCGGCGCTCATGCCCGCCAGTCCAGCCCCCATGACGGCGGCTCCGCTGGATGATGCGCTGGGCATGTTGCCGCAGCGCTCGGCTTCCCCGTGGAAAGACGGCTCGCTTCTTTTGCGTACCCAAGATGGCAAGCTCATTCCCTTCGCACCCAATTCATCGGAACAGGCGGCTTGGATTGACCTTGGCGTTGCCCCAATGGGCGGCGGCAAGTCCGTGTTTCTCAATGCCTTAAATTTCGCCTTTGTAATGCAAGCCGGATTTTCCCGCCTGCCGTGGGTGTCCATCATTGACGTGGGGCCGTCCAGCTCCGGCCTGATCACCCTGCTCAAAGAGAATCTGCCGGACGACAAAAAGCATCTGGCCGCGTATCACCGACTTCGCATGACCAAGGAGCATTCCATCAATCCCTTCGATACGCCCTTGGGCTGCCGCTATCCGCTTCCAGCGCACAAGGATTTTTTGAAAAACCTACTGTCCTTGCTGGCGACACCAGTCAAGGAAAAAGCCCCGCCTGACAGTGTTCCCAACATTATGATGCGGGCCATTGACTGCGCCTATGAGGAGCTTGCCCCCGGCAACAAGGCCAAGCCCTACCGCCCCAATATTTTACCGGAACTCCATCAACTGCTGCTTCAAGAAAATGTGCCTTTAGACGACCTGACAACATGGTGGGAAGTGGTGGATGCGTTATTTGAGCGCGGCTACATTCATGAAGCCATTCAGGCACAACGCTATGCCGTACCTGTGCTGGCGGACATCGCGACACAAATCGCGCTGAATCAGGGCATCCTCTACGGGTATGACAAAGACATACGCGAAAAGGCCAGAACGGCCCTCGTGGATGCGTCTGAAGCCTATGTGGTGCTGAAAGAACCGACACGCTTTGACTTGGGGGATGCGCAAATCGTCAGCCTTGACCTTGATGAAGTGGCCACACGCGGCGGGGAAATTCAGGACAGGCAATCAGCCATCATGTACATGCTTGCCCGCCATGTGCTCGGCAGCCGTTTTTTCCTCATGCCCGCTGATGTGGAGCTGATGCCTCAAGCATATCAAGCATACCACGCTGAACGTATTGAAGCCATTCGGGAAGACCCCAAGCGGCTTTGCTATGACGAGGCGCACCGCGTCACTGGGAACACCTCGGTGGCCGGACAGCTTTTAGCGGACATGACCACGATGGCACGGGAATCGCGCAAATGGAACCTGTCCATCGGACTTTACACGCAATCTATTGATGACATTCCCAAAATCATCATCGAATTGGCCACCACCATTCTCATTCTGGGGGCGGGGACGGAACAGAGCATTGAGGACATGACCGAGCGTTTCGGCCTCAATGGCGCGTGCAGTTATGCCTTGGCGCACTTGGGCAAGCCCGGCCCTGCTGGTTCCAATTTGGTGGGCATATTCCGCACCGGCGCGGGGAAGTCGCAACTGGTGCTCAGTTTGACCATAGGCGGGCAAGCTCTGTGGGCTTTTTCCACCACCACAGAAGATGTGACCATCCGTAACAGTCTTTACAAGCGCATGGAACCTTCCGAAGCCTTGCGGCGGCTGGCCATTCGTTTTCCCGGCGGTTCAGCCAAATCGGAAGTGGAACGACGCCGTATGCGCGTTACCGATCAGAGCGCCGCTGATGACGTGCTGGTCAACGTGCTCCATGAAATCGTTCATGAAATTGAAGCCATGTGAGGGGATGATGAAGAAACTTTTTCTACTCACCATGCTCATAGCCCTTCCGTCTCAAGCCTTGGGGGCGGGGTGCGGCTGCGGTTCCATTCAGGCCATGATCACAAGCGCGAAGATGGAAACCATTCAGACCGTCAACGCCAGCACAGCAGCGGAAGCGGCGTCCATTCGCTCGGAAATTCTTGTGGCTGCGCAAAACATTATCGGCACTATCAAATCGGAAAGCGCCACTATTGTGCGGGCCATTATCAGCCTGAAAGAAAGCAATGCCGCCATGCTCAAAGGACAGGCCGTGGCAGGTCAGGCTACTCGAAGCGAAGATATGTACGGCAAGGCCGCGCAACCAGCCGGACTCTGCGGAGCTGCTTCGCTGGGGGCCGGGGTGCAGCTTGGGGCGCAGGCTTCGCAGCAAGTGCATCAAACCATGCGTGGCAAGCAGCTGGAATACTCCAACAAAACCGATGCGCGGCCCGTGGAATATCTGGAGCGCCTGCTGCAAGACGAACATCCCTCTGAACAGGAAATGGCAGACGCGCTTTTTCCCCTGCAAGAAACCCTCACCGAAGAACAGGTGGCGCAAGCGCATGAAACCATCAAATCGCTCGCCAATCCCCGTCCTTTGCCGGTGGTGACTGAAGCGCAAAAAGCCAGCCCTTCCGGCCAGACCTATGCGGCAGCACGAACAGTGCATGAAGGGCGTCTGGCTATGGCAATGGAAAGCCTCAACAGCCATGTAGTGTACCACGCGCCTTCACTACCAGAGGATGTGGCGGGCTGGGCGCAGAACCAATGGAAGGAAGCAGGCGGAAGCGGAACGCCCCCCGGCATTGTGGACGGCAAAATGTCTGAAGCCGGTTTGTTTAAACTTTTAAGCCAAATGCGCATAGGCAATCCCAACTGGTTCAATCAGGTGACGACAGCCACAGAAGCAGGACTGTTGCGGGAAATGACGGTCATGCAGGCCATCCAGATTGAGCTTACTCGCAAAAATAATGAGCTGCTTGACCGGCTCGGCGTTGTCGTTTCCTTGGATTTTCTCACCAGAATGGAAGGAGCCACCGGCAAGGAATTGTCCGACCTGTACACGCGCATGGTTGGCGCACAGCAATAGATAAATATAAAAATATATTTATATAAAAATATAATGAAAGGATAGATATATGGCCTCTTCACCTGAAATACCAGCCACTTCTGAAGTCTTGCTCAAGAGTGACGCCAGCAAACAATTTCTGGATGCTTTGCTCGGGCAGGGCTGGGATTCGTGGGGACAGGGGCTTGGGGGATCGCAGGCTGCGGAGCTGATGTTGGAAATGTTCAGCGCCTTCAACCTGGTGGCACTGGCCATCATTTCAGCCTTGTTCATCTGGGTGCTGGCCGTTTCTGTGGCTGGCACGGCGCATGAGGGAACGCCTTTCGGGAAAAAGTACAGTTCCCTGTGGATGCCTTTGCGTTTTGTGGGGGCAATGGGCGCAATGGCTCCCATATTCAAAGGGTTGAGCCTCTTTCAGGTAGCCATTCTGGCCTGCATCGGATTTTCCATCAACCTTGGTAATTTTGTCTGGTCGCTCGGCACGGATTACTTCGTGGAGCACGGCGGGCAGATTACCGTGCAGGCTCCAGATCAGAATGTCACCCAGTATGCGGCCATTGCCAATGGCGCTCTGGAATCGCTTACCTTGCAATATTATTTGAACGAGCGGCGTGGCCTTGGCATTTCACCTGGGGGAACATGGGACTACAGCGGCAACTGGATCAGGTCTGGCGGCGAATACCGTTTTTCCTTCAACGGCAACACTGGTTCCATCATGGTGGAATGTGTGGATGAATCGGACGCACTGTGCCGAGGGAAGGTCAATGCTGTAGGCACGGCCATTTCTTCACTGTCCTCGGTGGCCAGCCAGCTTGCCAACCCCGACACGCCCGCTGATTCCATTGCCCCCCTGGCCCTGCACAATGCGGCAAATAACATCAACGCCACTATTCTTGCATCGCTGCAAAGCTATGCCAAACAAGGGCAACTCAAGGGCAAACTGCAAAATTTTCAGGATATTTCCGATCAGTATGGCTGGTTTATTGCCGGTTCTTCGTATTGGTCAATCTCATGGATCAATCAGGAAGTGCGCGAAGCCATGTATTCCGGCATTTCCTATGCTCCCAGAGAGTATACTGGCTCTGAAATGCTGGCCATGACCTATGGCCTGCACGATTACGAGGCCATGCAGGAGCGCGTGGCCAACTATATAAAAACCGCCTATACCACGCGACGTGGTGTTTCTGACACAACGGCCAATCCCGCTGTGACTGATGAAGGGCGGGCCTTTGGGGAAATAGGCAACTGGCTGCGAGCTACGCTGAATGGGCTGGTCAGCGCCAACATTCTGCCCATCGCGGTGGAAAAGCTCTCCACCAATGATCCCATCATGGCCATATCCAATATCGGGGATTACTTCATCGGCACAGCCTGGGGGCTGGCGGCAGCGCTTGGCGCGGTGGACGTGGCGCATTCTCTGGGCAAGGCCATTCCCCTTGTCGGCAATGCCGTTCCCAATCTTGATAAATACATATCTTTCGTATTGTTTTCTGTCTTTTTGCCGCTGCTGCTCTACGGGCTGGCTTTAGCCTATTACCTGCCCGCCATTCCTTTCATACGCTGGATTTCTGCACTTGCCGGATGGGCCATCCTCATTGTGGAAGCCTTGGTGGCCGCGCCCGTCTGGTTGTGCGCTCATGCGCTGCCTGAAGGGGAAGGGGCAGCCGGACAGCACGGCAAACGCGGCTATCTGCTCTTGCTTGGCATCGTCATTCGTCCGCCGCTGATGGTGGCCGGCTTTTTTGCCGCCGTGATTCTGCTCAATGTCCTTGGCCGCGTGATCGGCACGGGCTTTGAGCTGTTCATTGCCGGAACCTCACAAACCAAGGTCGTCGGCATCACCGGCACAATCTCCATGCTCATCATTTTGGGCATCGTGGTCATCATGATGGCCAACAAATTCTTTTCGCTCATTCACTATCTGCCGGAACATGTGACCAACTGGATTGGCCAGCAATTCCATTCTTTGGGAGAAAAGGAAGATCAGAGCGGGGTCAAGGGCGTGTTCGTGGGTTCCACCAGCACGGTATCTTCAGGAGCAGAGGGAGCAAAAGGGCTACGTCAAACCGTCTTGAACAGCTCCAGTAACCAGGACAGCACGCTCACAGAACAGAATTTCAGGAGTTAAGCCATGTTCGAGAATTTCAGAAAATCCATGCGGGCGCGAATAGCCCCCACCGGCGATCATATTTCGGAACTGCGGCAAGACCTGAATGCCCGCCTGCAAGACTTTCGAGCGCAACGCACTCCAGCAGAGCAGGCACGGCTGGAACAGGATTTTGCCCAAGTGCTTCACGCCTGGGGCATCGAAAATACGACAGCCATTCCTGCGGTTGTGCGGGAATTGCGCCTGCGTATGCTGATTTTTTCCCTGCCCGTGGCGCTCTGCCTCGTGCTGGCCTTGTTCACGCCGTGGCCTGCGGTTTGGCTGCCCGTGGCCCTGATCGCCCCGCCATGCCTTTTGGGGGGTATCATCACGCGCTGGCGCATTTCCATACTCACACGGCAACAGTACCAGCCCTTTATGCGGTGGCTATGCTCATGCTTCGGATTCGTTTCCCAATCCCAGATAGGCTCGTAAGGCGGCTTCAATGACGGCAATTTCCTTCATATCATTCTGCACGGCAAAGAGCTTCATCGCCTTGGCAAGATCACGGTCAAGAAGAAAGTATTTGCCCACACGATTTTCCTTACCTTTGCCTGGCATCTTGCCCGTTGCAGTATCCGCTGCTGCCGGGGCTGGTTTTGCTTCGGGTTTCAGCTCCGGCGCTGGCGCACCGAACACGCTGTCGAGCAAATCTTCCTTTTCTTCCACGGTTGCAATCTGTCCAAGGCCGCCTTTTTTACGAGTCATATCGAGCCTCCAATCTGGTGAGAACTTCGCTGCCGAGCGCGGCATAATCCTGCGCTCCGTAGGATTTAGGATCATAGGAGAAAATGCTTTGCCCGTGGCTTGGCGCTTCGGCCAGCGTCACATTATCGCGGATGACCGTCTGCATGAGGTCGGCGCTGTGTTTTTGGGCCAACACGCCGAGCACATCACGACACAGACGCTTCCTGCGATCCACAAAGGTCGGAACGATACCAAGCACCGTCAAATGCGGATTCAATCTGCGGCGCACCCGCGCCATGTCGTCCTGCATGAGGGCAAGCCCTTCAAGGGAATGAAACTCCGTCTGCACAGGAATAAGCACAGCATCCGCCGCCGCATAGGTATTGATAGCCAGCAAATCCAGCGCGGGCGGACTGTCGATGAGCGCGACATCAAACATGCCCTGCACCTGTTCCAGTGCCTCTTTCAACAGCAATTCCTTGCCGATCTCTTGGGCAAAGACTTCCGGCATAGCTGCAAGCTGTCGATTGGCCGGGGCAAGCAGCACACAGCCCTTTTCTTCGCCGCGTTCCACCGGCACAGCAATATCCTGCCAAGCAGCCTTGGCCCGCAAGACATCCAGAATGCTGTTGCCGTCATTTTTTACACCCCAAGCACGGGTCAAGTTGGCTTGGGCATCCATATCCACAGCCAGCACCTTTTTGCCATGAGCGGCCAGAGCGGCTGCCAAATTTTGGGCGCTGGTGGTTTTGCCCACGCCCCCCTTCTTGTTGGCAATGACGATAGTGCGCATGAGAACCTCCAAAGGAATCAGTGCGATATGGCGTTGCTATAGCAATATATAAATATATTTTCAATACAAAAATATATTTATATAAAAATATACCTCTATAACAATAAACAAAAAGGAGTGCGGCTCATGCAGCGATCTGCCTTTATTTTAAGCCTTTTACTCTTGGCTGGGTGCGCGCAAAAAAACAGCGACCAGAGTGTGACCAGCCCTGCCGATTTTGTGGCAGTCACGCTTGGTCAGGCGGCGGAAAACGCCCACAGCGAACTGGCCATGCTGGCGAAACTGCGGGGGCAAGGCTTACAGCCTTTGCTCTTACCCGCTGACCCTGCGCTCAATCAGCCGGTATCCATTGCATGGACTGGCCCTGCCGAGGGAGCGCTCAAAGAGGTGTGCCTCAGCGTGGGTTACCGCTATCAAGAACTCGGCAGCCCTTCACCGCAAGCGCTCATGGTGGTGGTTCGCGGACTGAATCGCCCTGCGCATATGCTTCTGGAAGATATTGCCTGGCAGGTGCAGCCCCAAGCCGTGCTGCGCGTTGACCCCATTGGCCGCGTTATCACTCTGGCCAGAACAAGCAAGGCAGGGGGGCAGTCATGATGCACTGTCTGCTTTTACCCTGTTCGCTGTTGCTGTGCCTGAGCCTCATGGGTTGTGCCGCCACCAATGAGGAAAATCTGCCCCCCGTGCCCATGCCGCCGCAGATCACAGCAACCGATCTGCCGAAACAGTCTGCCCCGTCACCTGCACAGCCGCAGGGACAAACCATCACGATCAGCACGCCGCCCGATCTTACGGCGTCACCGCGCCAACACGAGCCAGAAGAGCTGGCTGTGCTTCTGGAAATGAAGGGTACAGCAATCAACGACACGGCTGTCAATCTCATGCGCCCCTCGGCTATCCGCGAGGCCGCGCAGCTCGTCACGTTTCAAACGGCCATAGCCTGGCGCTACAAACAGCTTGTGGCGTCCACCGAAGCGCACAGTGCCATCATGGACACAGCGTTCAACTTTGATCCCTTGCTCATGACGCAAGGAGATGCCCTGATTTTGCCGCCCGTGCTCACGCGGGCCGGGGCTTCTCTGCGCATCGAATCTGGGGAAACAGCCACAGCCGCGCAAACCTCCTATGAATTACTGGCTCCGGCCCGTTATGTCTCCGTGGCTCCCACATGGCGCGAATTTCTTATGGCAGACACCTTTCCCGAACCGGAAAAGCCCAATCAAGCAGTGATGCCGAAAAACGACAAAGAACGGCGCATCTGGCGAGAGGCTGTGCGTGAAGCCTGGGCGCAGGGCGTTGCAGAAGCGGATCAGCTTTACGCAGACAACGTCTCACGCATGGTGCGCCAGTATCGCGGTGTCATGCTCTACCATTTACTCACGGCGCAGCACCTTCTGAGCAAGGTCAACACGGCGTCCGCTGAAATAGGCACAAAAACCACGGACGGCGGCAATAAATTGCACATAGGGCAAAAGGTGTACCGCATTACAACGCCTTCCGCCTTTCTCCCCCAAGCTCAACGCAGCAGAAGGAAGTAAGCCATGACGGACGCATCTTTGCCCCTGTTTCCGCACGAGCCGTTATTACGGTGGGAGTATGCTGATATTGATGCTTTGCTGCTGTGGGCTACGCAAGCAGGCATGTCAGATTTGTGCCTCTGTTCTGGAAGTCCTGCATGGATGCGCCTGCACGGTGAATGGCGGGCTGTGTCTCAGCGGCCTATTTCGGCGGAGGAATTATTGCTGGTGCTGGAACGCCTGACCAAAAACAATTCTGTGTCGGCCATGATCAAGTCCGGCCAGAGCGACTATGATTTTGCCTATCAGATTGAAGAATCTCGCGGGGTACGCCGCCGGTATCGCGGTAATGCTACGCCGGTGGCCGATGGCTATTCCACAGGGGTGAAGATTGTTTTTCGCGCCTTGCCTGCCATGCCGCCTCTTCTTGAAGATTTGCAGGTGGAATCTGGCATTCTGGAACATGCCATTCCCGCCAACGGGCTGGTACTCGTCACCGGCGTCATGGGTTCAGGCAAAAGTACGCTGTTGGCCGCCATCCTGCGGCACATCATCGAGCACGGTGGCCGCAATGTCATCACCTACGAAGCGCCCATCGAATTTGATTACACGACCATCCCCAATGCGGGCGGCCCTGTTTCACAAAGTGCCATCCCCGATCATTTGCAATCATTTTTGAAAGCCACACGCAACTCCACCCGTGCCGCCCCGGACGTGGTGCTCATTGGTGAAAGCCGCGACCCGGAAACGCTGCGCGGCATGATTGAAAGCGCGGAAATCGGCGTGGCTGCATATTCCACCGTGCATACCCGCTCTGTTCCCGAAACACTCTCGCGCATCATTAATGTCTTCCCCGTGGAAGAACGTCTTCAGGTTTCGGCAACGCTGCTTTCCTGCCTGCGCCTTGTGGTGTCACAACGGCTTTTGCCTCTGCCGGACGGCAAAGGACGCACAGCATTACGCGAATATCTGGCCTTTACCCCGCAGATTCGGGAAATCCTGCTGGAAACTCCGCCAGAACGGATGATCAGCGCGTGTGAGCATTTGCTTGGCCAGCACGGACAGCGCATTCAGGACGCAGCAGAACGCGCTTTTGCCGAAGGAAGGATTGCCAAGGACAACTATCTGGCCATCTTGGCGGAACGGAAAAGATATCACGGGGAAGCCAATGAATCACAATCTGCTTTGGCGGGATAGCGCCCTTACGCCTAAAATTTTTATTCTGGATGCCCGCGCTGTTTTTCCGTTGGGGCTGTGGCTGTTCCATTGGGCGTGGTGGACGGCCTGTGTGGCTATGGCCGGAATTGTCCTTCTCTTCCTCGTGCAGCGCACGGGCATGACCCCGCTGGCCTGCTTTCGTGCTGTGCGCGTGGCCTTCATGGGCAGGCGGCGGGAAACAAAACAGCATGAAGTTCACTGGCGGCAACGCTGCCGCTGGGACGCATGAATTTGCTATATAAATATATTTTTCTCTGAACTATATAAAAATATTATTCTATGGAAATTATATGAACACTAAAAAACGAAATAAATACGGCATGTTCGATATTTCTCTCCACACACAGGAGAAGGAGGTCATCACACTTTCACGGAACGATATTGAACGGCAGTTGGACGCCGGAGCTTTCTTCATGAGCCATGAAGAAGCCCTTGAGGCCGGTTTGATCAGTCCCTATGGCGAGCCGGATACCGTAATTGTGGCTGTGCAGGAGGACGTATGAGTCAGGAACGGCCTGCGGAAAAGAAGAACCGCTTTCAGATCAGCCGTGAGGTGCAGGAGGATTTCGTCAACAGTGTGGCGGAAAATATGCTGGCTTTGGCGGAAACCGCAGGCAAATGGCAAAAACCGTGGGCGGCTGACACAGCTGCGGGAATGTGCCTTGGAGGGATGCCCTTTTGTGCCGCTACAGGCCGTGAATATGGCGGGGCCAACTTAGTCAAACTCATACTGACCGGCATCATCAAGGGCTACCAAGACGACAGGTGGGTAACATTCAAGCAGCTGCAACAAATTCAGGCCGCGCACCCTGAACAGGATATCAAAGTGAAAAAGGGGGCCAAAGGCGTGAAACTTCTGCGGCCCGAAGAAATTGCCTTCATCGTCAGAGAAGACGGCCCATGGGAATACCTCACGAATAAACAGCTCAAGGACATTGCCGCGCAGAGGGAACAGGGGCAGGAGACACCCGATGTGCAACACATGATGCTGTTCTATCCTTTTACCGTCTTTAACGCCGCACAAATAGAAGGCTTTCCGCCCAAAGAGCAACAGGCCCACATCATGACCGCTGTGGAGCGCAATGATTTCGTGGAACGCTTCATCGCCTGCACAGGTATTCCCGTGGAGCATCACACTGGAGACGCCTACTACGAGGCCAAGGCCGATGTGGTAAAAATGCCGTTTCCCGAACGCTTCATCAGTTCAGAAGAATACTATGCCACCAAGCTCCACGAAACGTATCATGCCACAGGTCATAAGGAGCGGGAGCATCGCAAAGACAATAAGGGGGAAACGCTCAAAAATTACGCCCTTGAAGAAATGCGGGCGGAAATGTTCTCCATGCTGGCAGGAGCGCGGTTCAATCTGCCCATGCCGGAAAGCAATTCCGCCGCGTACATCGCCCACTGGAATCAGAAGTTTTCTGGAGGGGATGCGAAGGCCGTATTTCAGGCGGCAGCAGAAGCGGCCAAGGTGCTGACAACCATGAATCACTTTGCCCTGGGTGAACAACCCAAGGCGGCATGGTTTCCTCTGCGGGAAACATGGACGGAACTCATGGCTATGCAGGTGCAACGCGATGCCGCCACCGGCGTTTATTTGCAGCAGTCTGCCGAGATTGCCGCCCGAAGCACTGATGCACATCTGCCCCGGCCCGTGTCTTCCTCTTTTGCCGAATCGGTCACAGCCTTTACCGAGGCCAATGATGCCGTGCTGAAAGCCCGCATCATCCTTCAAAACCCTGATTTACTCACTATGGCGCTCAAACAGGACAGCGAAGCGTCTCGATCTTTAGCAGATTTGTGCGCCGCGCTTTCGCAGAGCCTCAGTATGGGACTGGACGAAAAACAAGGAAAACCCGTACCGCAATCCCCCCAAACCGCTGCCCCCGTTGCCCGCATGAGGATATAACGATGAATCTGCTCATTTTGGAATCACCTGGGAAAGTGAAAAAAGTGCAAAGTTACCTTGGAAACGATTGGAAGGTCGTTGCCTCGGTGGGACATGTACGAGATTTGCCGGAACGGGAGATTGGCGTTGCCTTGCCTGACTTTACCCCCACTTATACGCCCACGGAGCGTGGCAAAGATGTGCTCAAGCGATTGAAAGGGTTAGTGGCTGCGGCTTCTGCCGTTTATTTGGCTACCGACCCTGACCGTGAGGGTGAGGCCATTGCCTGGCATTTGACCGATGCACTGGGGTTGAACAAACCCAAACGTGTCACCTACGGAGAAATTACCGCTGCCGCAGTGCAGGCCGCCATCAAGGCCCCGCGTTCCTTGGATATGGATTTAGTCGCAGCACAGGAAGCACGGCGAGTTCTGGATCGTTTCTGCGGCTATCTGGTCAGCGGGCCATTGTCCCGTGCCGCGGGCATACGTCTTTCTGCCGGTCGTGTGCAGAGCCCGGCTGTGCGTCTGGTGGTGGAACGCGAACGGCATATCAAAAATTTTGTGAGCGTGACTCATTATGGTGCGGAGTTGGCGTTCACCGAGGGCTGGAGCGCAACGTGGCTCACCAAGCCTTGGTTGGAAGATGGGCAGGAGTACCTGTTGGACAAAACTTTGGCCGAAACAGCCGCCGCGCTGCGTTCGGTCTCCGTGCGTGAATGCAAGGAATCTGAAAGCCGTACAGCCCCTCCTGCGCCTTTTACCACGTCCAGCCTGCAACAAGCAGCTTCCAATGCGCTCAAGTACACGCCTAAACAAACCATGCAGCTGGCACAAAAGCTCTATGAAGGCGGTCACATAACGTATATGCGCACGGATTCACCCAATTTATCGGAAGAAGCGATCAGCAGCATTCGCGCATTTTGTACAGCGCAAGGCTGGCCGCTGGTGGAAAAGCCGCGCACTTGGAAATCCAAAGAAGGCGCTCAGGAAGCGCACGAGGCTGTGCGCCCCACACATATCGAGGTGGAGGACGCAGGGGAAACGACGGATGAGCAAGCCTTGTATCATCTCATACGCTTGCGGACGTTGGCTTCACAGCTGGCAGATGCGGTGTATGACGTGCGCACAGTTCGCTTATCTGCGGAGTTGCACGGTAAAGAAGCCACTTTTGAGGCCAAAGGACGTGTGCTGCGTGAACTTGGCTGGAAGATACTCACAACGACCGATGCGGCTATGCAGGATGAAGAGGCCGACACGGACGCTCCAGAAAATCCTGTTCCCATGCTGACCGAAGGACAAAGCCTCGAAGCCTCCGGCGGCAAGCTCCTGACCAAAAAGACCAAACCACCCACCCGTTTTTCCGAAGCCAGTCTGGTGCGTGAACTGGAAAACAGGGGCATCGGGCGTCCGGCCACTTTCGCCGCCATTGTGGACACTATCCTCAAGCGTGAATACGTCCGCGTTGAAAAGCGTTTTCTCGTGTCCACGCCGCTGGGTGAACAGGTGGTGGATTTGCTCACCGGAGCCTTCTCTTTCCTTGATTTCGAGTTCACCAAGACAATGGAAGCCTCTCTGGACGCCATTGCCGAGGGCAAAGCCGCGTATAAAGAAGTGATGACCAAGGCCCATGCCCAGCTTATGCGCGAAGTGAGCACCTTCACTGCCAAGTATCCAGGGCAGGAACGCACAGCCCCCGAACCCACGGATTTTGCTTGCAAGGTCTGCGGCAAGCCACTTGTTCACATGAAGGGGCAGCGCCGGGATGGCTCCGGTGAATATGATTTCTTCGCCTGCTCTGACCGTGCTTGCAATACCAGCTATCCCAATGCGGATGGCAGACCAGGCGAACCCCGCAAGAAAGCCCCTGTCTCCAAGTTTATATGTAAATCCTGCGGTAAGCCGCTGGTGCGCCGCGAAAGTGCCAAAGGTGCGTTCTTTGGATGCTCCGGCTATCCAAACTGCAAGCAGCTTTACCAGATAACCGAAGACGGCAAACCTGATTTTCCAGCCTCAAGCAAAACCAAGAAAAGGGGGAAGCAGTGAGAATATTCTTTGTGATGCTTTTACTCGTGCTGTCTGCTGTGCCTGTTTTCGCGGGTTCGTGCAGTGATACTCAGAGCGCTGCCAGCACGGCCATTAAGGAGCGCAACGCTGCGGTGAAGGAAATCCACAACACGGCCATGCCTGATCCAGAAGAGGATCGGGGGGCGCTCTCCAGTTGCCTGGGCAGTGTGGCCAGCATTGGAGACGCCTTCTCCCTCGGCGTAAGTCTGCCGAGCATGGAGCAAATCATTTCAGGCATGTGCAATCGAGTGGATTCTGAAATTCAGAGCAAGATAAACGAAGCCTTGAGCGAAACACGTTCCTCCATTGGCGGCATTGGGCAGAATAATCCATTTCAGGTTTCCGGCAGCAGTAGTGGTATTGTGAGCGGAATTATTGGAAAAATTAAGTGAGCACAGGATATAAATATATGTTCCATAGAAAAATATATTTATATATTGCTATGATATTTTGCCCTATTGTACTGGCAGGCTTGACCGCTCTGGCCCTTCCCTCGGTGGCCATAGCGGCTGTTCGAGATAGAATTACCATGCCGGAGACACGCCCACTTTCTTGGGAGTGCGTTGTAGACGCGGCAGCCCAATACAATCTGCCGCTGGCGGCAATGGTGGGCATTCTGGCTACTGAAGGAGGCAAAACAGGCGAGGCTTTGAGCAATACCAACGGCACATGGGATATGGGGCCGTTTCAGATCAATACCTGCCACGTCAACGAACTGCTTCAGGCAGGTATGGCCCCTGAAATTATTTTGCAGGACGGCTGCGCCAATGCGTATGCGGCTGCCTTTATTCTACGCAAAGAATACGACCGTAGCCGTAATATCTGGGATGCCGTGGGCGCGTACCATTCCCGAACCCCACATCTTCATGCGGCATACCTCGGACGGGTCAAAAACCATCTGGTCAAGCTCTCGCGCACTGGATTGGCAAGCTTGCTCTCCCGCTGCGCAGCAACCGGCGGAGATGAACAATGAACGGGCAAAAGGAAGATTCCGGCAACGCTTTCTTCATTCTAGTTTGCCTCATGATTGCCGTGCTGTTCGTGCTGCCCGCGTGGTATGCCTCCAGAGCTGGATACATTAACGGTACTCTGTTGGAACTGGCAAAAACGCAAATCGCCGCGTTCGCAGTCTTCTCCGATGAAGCCCAGCAAGCCTTGGGCTTGATGGCACAGGCTGACCCCGCCGCGCTTTCCTGGGAGCAGATGACGAACGTCCTGCGTTACAGCGGCAAGTGGATACGCTGGCCCTATGCCGTGGTTTTGGTGGCGCTGGGGGTGGCAGCTATTTTCATGGAACGGACGGCTGGACTTATCAGACACCTGAACATGGACAGCTTGCTTGCGCATAATGCGGAATCTTTTGCTTGCCTGCGGCCCGTTGTAGGGCGTGGCAAATATCTTCTTTCGCGAGAATCTTACGACAACGGCCCTTGGCGTATTGCCCGCACTCCGGTGCAGTTTGCTGTGGAGCATGGCCTGCTGCTGGACAAGGACGGACAAGTATTCACTGCGGAGCAAGTTTTGCGGCGCGGTCTGCCCCATGCTGATCTTCCGGCATATGGCCATGCGTATTTGGACGAAGAGCAATCCGCTATCGTGCTGCAAGAACAGCTTGGCAAGAAATTCGGTGGGTTTGACGCGATGAGTCAGGAACGCAAAGTGCTGGCCAGCGCTTTTCTGGCCTATGCCGCTGGTGACAAGCACGCCTGTATGAATCTGCTGGATGCCATGTCTGCCTCCTATACCGAAAATGAGAAACAGGCTCCGGCCTGTCCTGTACTGGAAAATGCGACATTTCAAAAGCAGATGGAAAACCTGTGGAATACCCACAAAACACTGCTGGATGAGCCTATTCTCAAGCGTCATGCGGTCTTTGAGCTTCCTCTCTTCATGGCCATGCTCACGCTGGCCAGACGCAAGGGAGTTCTGGCTTCTTCGCAATTTTTATGGCTGCGGCCTTTGGATCGTCCTCTTTGGTACGCGCTGAACCAATGCGGGGGCCGAGCGGCTTGGGCTGAGGGCTTTGCCGCATGGGCACAATACGCGGCGGAAGAAAAAGCCGGTACTTCATTCCCCGAAGCTCGCACTGCCCATGCCGTGCAGCGCCTCAAGGATACACTGGCCGCGCAAGGTTGGTTTACGAAAATGCCCAAACTTTTTGAACCAACAGGGCTTCATTTAGACAAAGACGTGGTTTTCGCGGCGGCAGAAGAAAACAGCGAATATGATGCCAATAACGATTTGAATTTATTGCAAGAGTATTGAGGTGAACTATGACAGCACGAAAAGTCCGTGGTCTGGAAGACAGAGAAGCCCAAGAGCGTAAAGCGCTGCTGCGAGATGTGCGCTCTCCCGTGCATCAACTGCTGGACGCGCTCAAAAATGGCACAGTGCAGACCTGCTGCGTGTTCGGGGCGGGGGTGTGTCTATTGGCTTTTCCTACGGCTGCTACGCCATTCTTTGGGCTTGGGGTCTTCTTTTTTCTGCTGCGCTGCCTTTGTGTGAGAAATGAACGTCTTCCTTTTCGTATGCCACTTGGTTTATCTGGCACGGATAAAGGCGATCCCTTGCCCGGTCGGCGGGGCTTTGCAAAACCGGAGGGCATTTTTTTCCTCGGCAACCGCTTGCAAGACGGCAAGGAACTCTGGCTCAAGGCCAAGGATGTGCTCACCCACACGCTGCTTTTCGGAACCACCGGCTCCGGCAAAACGGAAACATTGGTGTCACTCTCCTACAATGCTTTGGCCACCGGCAGTGGTTTATTTTACATTGACCCCAAGTCGTCCCCAAAATTATCCATGCAAATGTGGCAATTAGCCCGTTTTTTAGGCCGAGACGATGATTTTCGTGTGCTCAATTACGGCACGTCCGGCAAACCCAAGGGCAAATCACCGCGCCGTCTGTCCAATACCAACAATCCTTTCACCTTCGGCAGCGCAGAATCACTCACGCAATTACTTGTGTCGCTTATGTCCGCATCAGATGGTAATAACAGCATTTTTGCTGATAAAGCGCAGGCGCTCATTACTGGTGTCATGTATGCCTTGGTGGATTTGCGGGACAAGGGCTTTCTCAAACTTTCCACCTCTGTGATTCGTGACGTATTGGCGCTGGAAAAATGTGTGGAATTAGCCCTGCATCCAGAGCTGGACGCGGAGTCCAGAGCGTCCATCAAGGCGGCCCTGGCCACATCCGGCTGGATTGCCGGACGTGAACTGAAAGATCAGCCACAGTCCTTTGCGGAACAATACGGCTATGCCCAATCATATTTCGGCAAGGCGTTATCGAGCCTGACAGATACCTACAGTCATATTTATGGAGCAGAAGATGGTGAAGTGGACTTTGCAGACGCCATCATGCAGCGGCGTATTCTTTTGGTGCTCCTGCCTTCGCTGGAAAAATCTCCGGCAGAGTTGGCAAGCCTTGGCAAAATCAGCCTGTCGGCTATTCGCAATGCCTGCGCTGTGGGCCTTGGCGCACAGATAGAAGGTGACGTTGCAGACGTGCTGGAAGCCCTGCCCACAAATGCCATCGGCATCGGCCCTTATCTGTGCATTGTGGATGAGTACGCGGCCATTGTGACACCAGGCTTTGAAGTGGTGCTGACCCAGGGCCGAGGGCTGGGCATTGCGGCTATCGTGGCCAGTCAGGATTACGCGGGCATTCTGGAGGCCGATAAAAAGGGTGCACAGCAGATGGTGGCCAATACCAGCATTAAAATTTTCATGAAAATGCAGGACGCGGAAAAGACATGGGAGCTAATACGCGGACAGGCCGGACAAGGCACAGTGGTGCGCAGTTCCGGTTTCTCGGTCAATGACAAGTCCGGCTCCACCTACGCTGACACCATGAATACCACCATAGAAAAAGAAGACCGCGTGGAGTTACGCGATCTTCAGGAGCAAATCGAAGGCGAGGCCCATTTCATTTTTTCTGGGCAAGTTGTCCGTGGCGATATGTTTTACGCCAATCCTTCGCTTAAAAAGGCGCAGCTTCGTGTGCCGCAGTTCATTCAGTTAGGACAGGAGGCTGACTATGACACGGCGGCCTGATGCTTACAAAAATACCGTATACGCGATGTCAAAAACCTCTCCCGAGCGCACGGCCATTGCCTTGGATATGGAACGCTTTCCGCTTTCCATGTCGGAAATGCAGTCTTGGGTGGTTCCGAGCTTGTCCGCTAACTCTTGCTGCGTCCATTCCATCTTGCCACGAAAACCACGCAAGACCATTGCCGAGTTGGCGTCAGGAAAAACTTCCTTGGCATTAACGCTAGGCGAGACATCTTCATCAGGCTCCGACAGCATATACATACAGCCTTTTCCCCTATTCAAAGATTGGAGCCAGCTTGGCGAGTACTTCTTCCATGATACTCGCGGGAAGCTGTTCCAGTCTTTTGCCGTGCCGCGCCTTCAAGTCAAGAACACGGGGCTGGTCGCAGCGCACAATGCCCTTTGTCCGTGTGCCGACATCATCAAGCGAAACGGCAAATCCGGCAACACGGGCGAAGTTCCCTCCGCTGGTGATGGGCAGCACCACTGGAAGTTGTGTCACTTGGTTAAAGGCTTCAGGCGACACAATCAAAACAGGGCGTGTCCCCTGCTGTTCATGGCCTGCGGTGGGATCAAGGGAGACAAGATAGATCTCTCCACGCTGCATCAGATCAGCTCCTTGCCCACAGGAGCCGCGCTTGTCCACGCATCGTCAGCCTCCGGTAAGGGGGCGCTGGCATCGCATTGTGTCAAAAGTTCCTGCAAGGAATACTTCTTCTTAGGTTCCGGGCTGACAATCAGGCGTCCGCTTTCTACCATCAGGCTTACAGAAGAGCCTGATTGCAGCTGCACCATGTCCAAAATGGCGGGAGGCACGGCCAGCATGACCGAGCCGCCTACTCTGCGCAAATTACTCGTGTACATTGTCTATCTCCATAAGTTTAATTTTTATATAACTCTTTCTCGCAAAATAGCAAGTCCTTTGGAGGCGTCACATGTTCGCATGGCGTAGTGCTTTTTTCATGGCAGCAATGCTGCTTTCGCTAACTGCGCCCTGTCTTGCCTATGCCGGAACCCCTCTCTCGGAGCGTGTGGCTGTGGAGGCCGGAGTACGGGCCGAAGTGAACAAAGATTTGGCCATTCCTGACAAAACCGATGAAGCACTTGCTGACCGGCACTGTCTGGACGGACGGGCAGTAAAGGATGTTCAGGGTGATTTGGTGGAATATTGGGTCAATCTTGAATGCTCCTATTGTGGTATTCGTGAACCATTACAGGCCCAAAGGGAAAACAGCGGTATGTGCATCGTTGTACGGCACTGGCCTTCAAAACAGTACGGTGAATCACTCAAAAAAGCCCTGAGCTATGAAGCGCTGAAACAGTTTTCGCCCAATGCGGCCAATCTTTTTTGGGACAAGGTGCATCCCCAGACCGCTCTGGGCATTCCTGTACCCTATGAAGCATCGCTCATGCTCTCCTTTCAAGAGGCGGCCATCGATCCTGAAGTATTTGGCGAAGCTCTCACCACGAAAGCGGGCAGCATAGTCAACGCGGATATTTTGGCAGGCTTTGGGCGCATCACATCCACCCCCACCTACATCCTGGCCGGTATCCGTTTCCCTGCCTGCGACTTCACAGCTGGCAAACTCCCCACGGCGCTGGGCTTGGCCAAGAAGGCCCGTGCAGGCGATAATGAAGCTATCGAACAAATTATTTCCATCATTACCAATGGCTTACTCAACGAACAATTACTTTGAGTTTTGTTTGCCCCTGTTTTTCACTTGCTTTTTATTGTGTAAGGAATACAAGGAAAGTAAGGAATACAACAAAGGGGTAACACATGAAAATGGAAGTGGCCACCATGACATCCAAGGGGCAAATCACTATCCCCGTGGCTGTCCGTAAACAACTCAATCTGGAACAGGGCGACAAGGTTGTCTTTATTGAAGATGATCACCCCAACGGGGGCGTCCGCATCCTGAACGCTGCGGCTTTGACCTTGAATCAAGGAGGTGTGGCTGTAGCCGATAAAAGGTAACACTCATGGCCCGTTCGCGCAAAAAGACCTATGACCCCAGACAGTTAACATTTAATTTTGACGTGACGGCAGATCAGATAGAACAACTGCGGCGTGAAAACACGCACGCTGACGCACAGGAGGCGCACAATGCTCGACAGACAAACAGCTCCGCTGGAAATAGCCCGCACAGTGCTGCGACCGGAAACCATTCGCGAGGTATGCAACGCGGGGTTCACCAATTCAGCTTATTTGATTTTGGACAGGTGGGCGCTGAATCAGCCGGACGAGCTGCGCCGCCTGGAAACGCTGAGCACCTTGGGATTAATAGTGACCCTGAGCCAGCAACAAACACGGGAAGCGAACGTGCTGAACAGCGATTCAGCGTGGGAAGCGAGTCGGCAAGGGATGAGCGACTGGGATATTTTGCAGAACGCCGGCATAGATACCAGCCTGAAAATTACCATATAGTTCCTGAAGACCGGCTCGGCCACGGCGGCGCAAAAAGCAAGTTTGCCGACAATATTGCCGCTATCCGCCTGCTTAAAGATTTGCAGGAACGCAAGGTGGATGTGGCCGGGCCGGATGAGAAAAAAATCTTAGTTCGCTATGTGGGCTGGGGCGGTCTGCCTCAAGCCTTTGACGCCCGCAACGAAAAATGGGCCGCAGAGTACCAGGAACTCCAAAACCTGCTTGCGCCAGACGAATATGCCAAAGCCCGCCGTTCAACGCAGGATGCCCATTTCACTTCTGAAACGGTCATTCGTGGCATTTATCAAGGGCTGAACACGCTGGGTTTGCGCGAAGGTGGGCCGCTGCGTGTTCTGGAACCCTCAGCAGGTATCGGCAATTTTATGGGCTTAATGCCAGAAGGCTATAACGCCCAATTTCTTGCGGTGGAACTTGATCCCACCACAGCGGCCATAGGCCGATACCTCTATCCGCATTCATGGCATATCAATAATGCCTTTCAGAACGCCGAACTCAAAGACGCATGTTTCGACCTTGTTGTCGGCAACCCGCCCTTTGGCAAGCAAACCCTCTACGATCCCAATTTCCCAGAACTGCGCAATTTTTCCATCCATAACTATTTTTTAGCAAAATCTTTGAGCCTGTTGCGCCCTGGCGGCATTGGGGCTTTCGTGGTCAGCCGCTTTTTTATGGATGCGGCAGACCCCACCGCGAGGGCGCACATTGCTGGATATGCCGACCTGTTAGGGGCCGTGCGTCTGCCAGAAACAGCTTTTCGGCAAAACGCCCTCACGGATGTGACCACCGACATTCTTTTCTTCCGCAGGCATGATGGGCCAGCACCCAGCCCCGAAGACGGACAACGTGCTATTGACTGGGTGCAGACCACCACGGTGGAAGCCGAAGACAAAAAGGAAGGCGGCACACGTCCGGCTGTCATTAACAACTATTTTGCGGAGCGGCCCGGCCAAATCATCGGAAGCATGGTGTATTCCGGCGGGATGTTTCAGGACTCGCTCAACTGCGTGGCCCCGTCATCTCCTGATTTCGACCTTGGGCAGGAAATTGGGAAGCGTCTGCGTGTGCTCCCGCCCATGCAGTATACGCCGCGCACTGAAATAGTAGAAAATTTGACCAGCGAAAAGCGTGATGAAGACTTCATTGCCTCTGAGTATTTCCAATCCCTGAAAATGGGCGCGTATTGCGTGGAGCCACAGAGCCGCAAAATCGTCTTCAAGGTGGCTGGGAGTTTTGGTGATGCCAGCTATACCGCGTTGCCGGTTAAAAATGACGGGGCGCGGCAACGGCTGACCTCCATGATTCAGATTCGGGACAGCTTGCGCGAACTGCTGAACGCCGAAAAAAATGATGCTGAAGAGCCGCGTATTGAGGCTGTCCGCAGGCAGCTCAACGTGCAGTATGATGCCTTTGTGCGGCGACACGGGCATCTCAATTCCCAGACGAATCGCTCACTCATGCGTGACGATCCAGAGCATTCCTTGCTGGAATCGTTGGAATTGGAATACGACAAGGGCCTTTCTAAAGAACTGGCCAAGCGCCAATGCCGGGAGTTCCGGCCAGCTTCAGCGCGGAAGGCGGCAATTTTTCGCCAGCGGGTGCTCAAGCCGACACAGACGGCGGAAAAGGCCGAAACTACCAAGGACGCTCTGGTCATCTCGCTACGCGAATCGGGCAAGGTGGATTTTGCCCGCATGATGGGTTTGCTACATCGGCCAGCGGAGGCCATCCAGAAAGAATTGCAGGATGAGGGCCTGATTTTTCGGAATCCAGCCAGTGAGGACTGGGAAATTCGTGATAAATATCTTACCGGCAATGTGCGTGAAAAACACCGTGCAGCGTTGGCGGCGGCTGCGGAAGACCCGCAGTACCGCGCCAATGTGGAAGCGCTTGCCGCTGCTATTCCGCCGGACATTGAAGCTGTGGATATTGGCGTCAAATTCGGCTCCACCTGGGTTCCCGGCAACGTGTTTTCAGATTTCATTGAAGAGCGCATTCATGGAGGCCGTGGCTACCAGACGATTAACTATGTCCCCATTTTGGGGCGTTGGGAAGCCAAGGTCAGTGTGTACGACCACGCGGTCAATACGGAAGTATGGGGCATTCCCGAATATCCGGCTGCCAAGATTTTGGAATCTTTGCTCACCAACCGGCCTATCAAAGTGGAAAAAGAAAGCGGCCAGTACGATGACCATGACCGGCCCATTATGGTGGTGGATCAAGAACTGACTGCCGCCGCCATGCAGAAGGCCGATGAGCTGAAGCAGGCTTTTCTTGACTGGGTATGGACAGACGATGAGCGCCGCACCATGCTCACTACCTTGTACAACGAGCGTTTCAATACCCATGTGCCGCCGCGTTATGATGGCTCCCATATTCAGCTTGTGGGGGCGTCTTCAGATATCTCGCTACGTCCACATCAAAAGGATGCCGTCTGGCGCAGTATTCAGGAAGGCACTGCATTGTTTGACCATGTGGTGGGCGCGGGCAAGACAATGGCCTGCATCGCCACCATCATGGAATCCAAGCGCATGGGCTTTTTGAACAAGCCAATGGTCGTTGTCCCCAACCATCTGCTGTACCAGTGGCGTGACGAGTTTTATAAACTTTATCCGGGGGCCAATATTCTTGTGGCCGACAAAAATGATTTTACCAAGCAAAACCGTGAACGCCTGTTCAGCCGTGTGGCCACCGGCGATTGGGATGCCGTGGTGGTGGCGCATTCCAGTTTCAAAAAAATAGATATGCCCCACGATATGCAGGCGGAAATCCTGCAAGAGCAGATCGATGCGGTAATCACGGCCATTGAGGAATCCCAACAGAATGACGGAGGCCGAGCCACCATCAAGCAACTCGAAAAGCAGCGGGAAAAAATGGAAACCCGCTACGAAAAGCTCATGGCCGGAAACGGAATCAAGGATCGCGCTGTGGATTTTGCAGATTTGGGCGTGGACGCGCTCTTTGTGGACGAGAGCCATGAATTTAAAAATTTGAGCTATACCACCACCATGAATGTATCGGGCCTCGGTAATATCACAGGTTCAGCCAAGGCACTGGATATGTTCATCAAGTGCCGCTATCTGCAAAAGCAGCATGAAGGGCGCGGAGTGTATTTCATGACCGGAACGCCCATCAGCAACACCATTGCTGAAGTCTATACCCTGCAACGCTATTTGCAGATGGATGAGCTGAAAGCCAAAAATATTGAGTATTTTGATGCTTGGGCTTCCACCTTTGGCCAAATCACCAATGGCTGGGAACTTGATGCCACGGGTGTGAATTACAAATTGAAGTCGCGCTTTGCCAGCTTCCAAAACGTGCCTGAACTGCTCTCCATGTATCGCTCATTCGCGGACGTGGTGACGAAAAACGATTTAGACGAACAGGCGCAAAAGGCAGGCATGCGCCCGCTCACTCCGCCCGTGGACGGCGGTAAGCCTTCCAATCATGTGGTGGAGCGGTCTTCTAGTCAGGCAGCCTACATGGAACAGATCATCAAACGCATGGAGCATCTGCCCAAAGACCCGCGCCTTGATAACCCGCTGAAAATCACCAATGATGCCCGTAAGGCTGGTCTTGACTACCGCCTTATCAACCCCGAATCCGGCGACTATGACGGTTCCAAAAGCAATGGGGCGGTGGAGCGCATCTTCCAGATTTGGCAAAACACGGCGGCTGACCGAGGTACGCAGCTCGTGTTCTGTGATTTGTCCACACCCAAGGGCGGTGCTGGAGCAGCAGCGCCTGTTCCTTCCCCTCGGCTGGAATTTGAAGAAGATTTTGCCGTACAGTCTGACGCAGAGCCAGGCACGGATGAACAGACCGGCGAGGATGCTGTGGAAACAGGTGACAGCGAAGGTGCTGACGATTCTGTCGCTGCGGATATGGATGCCTGCGTGGCGGCTGGTTCCCGTTTCTCTGTATATGATGATATACGCCAAAAGCTCATGGAACGCGGCATTCCCGCCGATGAAATTGCTTTCATTCATGACGCCAATACTGACATACGCAAGGGCAAACTCTTTTCGGATATGCAGGCAGGCCGAGTACGCATCCTGCTTGGTTCCACGGCCAAAATGGGCGCGGGCATGAATGTGCAAAAGCGGCTGGTGGCCGCGCATCATCTGGATGCTCCGTGGAGGCCCAGCGATCTGGAACAGCGCAACGGGCGCATCATCCGCCAGGGGAATATGCTTTACGAACGCAACCCAGATAAATTCGCCGTAGGCGTCTATTATTACGCCACAAAACAAACATATGATGCCCGCATGTGGCAAACCATAGAGTATAAAGCAGCGGCTATTGAGCAATTCCGCACAGGGGATTTGCTTCAGCGCGTCATTGACGATGTGCAGTCCGAAGCCGCCAATGCGGCAGATATGAAGGCTGCGGCCTCTGGCAATCCGCTCATTCTCATGCAGGTGAAGCTGGCCAGCGACTTGCGCAAGCTGGAAGCCCTGCACTCTCAACATCAGCGCTCACAGCACCGGCTGCGGGATCGGTTGAAGTGGCTTGGCGCGGCTGAAGGGCGTTTGGCCAAGGCGCAAGCTGGCTATGCCGCCAACTGCTCACTGCGAGATGGAAATACCCGTACCGTTACGGAGAAAGGGAAAACGCGCATTCGCCTAGAATGGCTGAAAGACGGCAAGCTGCTTACTGAAAAAAATGGTGAGCAAATTCAGAATATTCTACGCGATGGCGTGAAAGACATCACGCGGGAATCACGGGCAAAGCCCGTTTTAGGCAAATACCGAGGTTTTGAGGTATCCATGCGGCGCACAGCACAAGCACCAGGCGGTGACGGCTTCCGCCTGACCCTCAAGGGCATGAATGAGCAGGAATTTCAGCCGGAGAACCTTGTATACGGCTTTGACGAAAAATTCAGCCTGTCCGGCATGTTTCAGCGATTGGACAATTTTCTCGAAAAAGGTCTTGAGCAATCCTTCCAGAACTACCAGACCTCTGCCCGCCAAGAAATGGCCGAAATGAATACTGTTAAAGCCGCTTTGGGGCAAGAATTCCCGCAACAGGGGGAATTGGCCCTGGTGCGGGAAAACTATAGCGCCGTCATGCGAGAGCTGAAGCGTATGCAGGATGAGCCGGGCTATGTGAGTGCGTGGGAACCAAAAATTTTAGCTCCTAATATAGAAAAATCGAACACGTTAAGGATGTTGCCTTCATAACTACCTAAAAGTACCTGGGAAAAATCTTTACTAGAATTAGTTTTACCAATATTTTAGAGTTAATTGTCCTCTTCAATTTCATGACGCTGCGATTGAAGAGCATTTTTTAAGCCTGCAATATGGGGATGTATAGCTTTTTCTAATTTTATAATATGTTCACAAAGCCAGTTTTGCATTTCTTGCCAGTTTTCTTCTGAAAATCCTTGCGTGATAGCTTTTTCGCACTGTATACGGCAGGCTTTTTTCCCTTCAAGGGGTTGCCACTCCAGGGACTGCCCGAAGGCCTGCTCAATTGTATCTTTTCTTTCGAGCATCCATTGAAAGGCAAATGAATTTATAAGCGCGTTGACGCGTGTAAAATAAAATTCTACACGAATTAATTTATTCCCAAAAATTAACGAATAATGCATCCCGCTTATACCTGATCCTGCCGCCAGCCAGTGATCTATGGACGGACTGACGTTCGAGTACAGGGGAAAATTTTTTTCCTGTAGTTTTTGTAATAACTCTGTCCAAAATTTTTTACGTATGGCATGTCGTTTTATATTTTCTCCAGTACTAGTTTGTTCTTCCTTTTCTTTTTCTGAAATATTTATCATATACTCCTCAGCTTCTGGCGGAGGAATGATTTGGCGAATATCTAATAGAATTTCTGTTTCCATCTTGTAAGGGGTGATACAAAAACATTGTATCCGCAGACCAAATCCCATGAGCCATAGTGCCGTGTTGGTCACCTCTTTACGGAATCTTGCTGCCACCAGAATAACACGTTGACTCTGTGCAGCGTTGAGGACTACTTCGTCAAGGCTGTCTCGTTCAAGGAAATCAGCCAGGACTTCGGCAGCATCCCTTTTTTGTTCGCATTGCTGTTTATTGAGAAAGTCTTGATAAATAGAGACTATTTGTGCTTTATTCAAGCTAGAACAATATCCTGTATATTTTATGGCTTGCCATACAACATCTCGTCCAGAATCATCCAATTTATTTTCAATAATGACAAGATTTCCTTTTTTATCAATAGCCAATAAGTCAAGCCGTTCATTAGTATCAGAAAATCCTGAAAATTCTTTTTGAATAATAAGCAATTCATCATCAACATTGTCATCGGTAAGTGCATTGGGATGTTTGGCCAACCATTCCTGTAAATGACATCGTTCACGAAGATTTAATTCACTAAATGATACTTTTTGTACTGGTTGAAGGCAATTTTCATGAAGATCAAGGCGAAACATGGGGTATCCTCACATTATAGATATTGGCAGGCCTATCGATCCCCCCTTCACGGGAGTATATACTCTGAAGTTAGAGCAAAGCCTCCAGCCCCTTCCTATCCAGCATTTCCAGCAGCTTGCAGGAAGGCCCGCCGGGATTTTTTGTACCGGCTTCCCAAGCGCGGACAGTGGCGGCACTGGTGTTGATGATGATGGCCAGTGCCGCCTGGCTGACATTCAGGCGCGAACGCAACGCCTTCACGCTGTCCGCAGTAAACTTGGGCACTTGGTTGGCTCGGTACAGAGTTTCAAATTCACGCATACGCCGCTCGTCAATCAGGCCGCCAGCGTGTAAGCCTTGCACAGTTTCATGCATTTCTTCAATAATACGGCTAGGCTTCGTCATGATGCACCTTAAAAAATTCCCCTTTGGCTATAGCTAACTGTAATTCATCGCTGGAATAGGTAAGAAAAATCTGAGCAACGCCTTGCAAATAGGCCAATTCAGCCTGTGTAATATTTTCTCTCTCATTCTTTTCAAACCCGTACATAAAAATCCAACGGTCTTCACGAATTGTGGCAATGAGTGTTCTGGTACTTCCGCTTTTACCCCGCCCTGGCAAGGCCACCCGCTTTTTATAGACATTGCCGCCCAAGTCAGCATCCACAAGCCCCCGTTCCATTTCGGCAATGGCCTTGAGCAGTGCGGTGTTGCTCAAAAGAGTTTTGCGTAACCAGCAGTTGAATGTACGCGTTTTCAAGATCCGTTTCACAAAGAATCCTTTCTGGTGTAAATATACTACCTAGTCTCATAGCAATCAAGAAATAACCTTGATTACAGCAATCTTACACGCGGCACTTCTTGCCGTATGTAGTGCGCTCCTTCAATTCCTCGCCAGTGTTCCATATATCGCTTATGCTTCGCTAAGGCCACGTCCCCGGCCACGCTGAAGGCATAGGCCGCAGTGCGTTCCGCATAGCGTTGCCAATCACGGCCTTCCTTTTTCTCTCTGATAGTAGGGGCGCATTGGCACAGGGCTTCGGTCACGGCCTGCTGGCTATGGCCTATAGCCCGCAGACGCAAAGCGATCATGGCATCTACACGCGAAAAATCTTCCACGGTGAGATGCTGGCGGATATTTTCATAGTGCGCGTAGTAGGCTGTTACGGTATCAGTGCTATGTGGAAACGTGGGGACAACGCGCGGATGCTGCCGCCTGCGGGCTTCCATCGCTGCATATTCACGCTCAATCTGTCTGGCCAATTCTTGCGCTTTTGAGCATTCGCATTTTTCAGCCTTGAGCAGTTTAACCCTGGGGAAGGAGCCATCTTCGCGCCGGTGTTTGGGCTTGAAGTTGCCGAAGCCTGGCGCTCTGTGCGGGTGGATGCAGCCGGACAGTTTTTTGTCACCGTACAAACGGTTGAGACGCTCGGTAATTCGGTTGCCCACATCTTTATTATGGGGACTTTGCAATTTCGGAATGGTGAGTACACATTGATAATTTTGTGGTGAGCTTTCCAGCACCACCGCAGGCCGGAAACCATCCGCATAGAATTTTTCCAAGCTCTCCCGCGTCATGTCGTCTATGAGAATATGATGCCGACTTTCTGAAAGAGGCGTGTAGTAAATGTTCTCACCACGCTGCTGAAGCCGAAGCATGGCGGGCAGGTGCATGATCAGCTCTTCCAGCGAAAAACCTCTGCTCGCGCCGTCTTTTTTATCCAGAATGAACGTTTTTTTATCGCCGTCCGGCTCCATGCGAATGCAGGTTACACGCACGCGATCCGCATTTATGGCGGTAATATACTGCCGGAACAACGCCTCTTCTATTGTCGAAGCTGGCTTGTTCGGCTGCTGTACCGGTGACTCTGTGCGTAAATTTTCGATGTGCAAGCGATGTCTCCAGCGGTCAGCCTGTGCATGCAGACCGCGTCCTCGCAGCCAGCTCTCAAAGCGCGTTTTACCTTTTGGGGGATGCTGTCTGCGTCCCACTTGCTGCCGTACATGCTGCCGGAGCTGGCCCAGCTCGTCACGCTGGTGCATTTTTAGTCGATGCCGTTCGGCGTTGAGCACGGATAATCCGAGCCTTCCCAGACCACTCAAGATGAGCTTTCGCTCGGCGCTCTGACGGGCTTTGAGGGCGTCAATTTGGCGCTGTTTATTGATTGCGGGTTGTTCCGAAATGTGTTCCGAACAGGCAGTCTGATACGCCTGCCATTCTTCCAAGTTGACCACACTCACAGGTTCCGGCTGTATTTTTTCACAAGGTGGCGCGGCTTCGGCAGGTACAAAATCCCCCAGTTTTTTGCACAATTTTTTCATGCTGAAATTCCGATCCACTGACGATGCCTTGACCGCAATGTCTCCCACAAAAATGATAGCGCCTGAACCTTTCTGCTCAAAACGCAACCCTTTTTCAGTCAATTTTTGATGCAATTCTGTCCATGACATGGCATTTTTGATGATGGCATACCCTCGCTCTTGGGCAATACGCTGTGCGGATTTTTCGCCGCTGGCCTGTTCCACAGCCAAGGCTTCCTGTCGGGGCTGAACGCGCTTTGGCCTCCGGTTGCGAGCCAATTCACCATTTTCCAGCACGGTATAACGGGGATTTTGTTCGCTGGCCCATCCTTGCTTTTGTTCCACCACTGCCACAATTTTGTGTGCTTCTTCGATGTCAAAGCCCTTGTGAGGCTGTGCCACTTTCAATGTCAGCGGGTGCATTCGGTTGACGGCAATATGGACATGATAATTTTCCGTGTTGCAGTGCAGACCATACACGGTCTGGTGCTCGTTCAGCCCCATGCGCTCCAGAAATACGTCCACCAGCTCATCCACCTGGGCGCGTGTTGGCTGCTCGTTTTCCTGCCATGAAAATATCCAATGGCTCACCGGCATGTTGCTGTGGATGCTCTCCTCAGCAAGCGCGATCATTTCCACTTTTTGCCCAGTGTATGTGGTGGTAAAGAAGTTCCGGCTTCCGGCATGGGCGATTTTTTCCTGCGCGTTGGTGTTGTGCGGATAGCGGATGTAGTCCACCAGATCGCCAATTTGCCAGACCTTGGGCTTGTCTGTATTGGTGTACTTTACCTTCTTCACAATCACGACTTTTCGCTCCCCAATCTTTCGATGGCGCGGCTCAAAATTCGCAAGGTTTCCTCCTGTTGCTCGAGGAGTTCACGACTGGCCCCGGCTTCGCGTAGCGTCTCAAAATGATGTTTGAGCAGGCCCCCAATACGGCGCAATTCACGGATTGTGTTCATGTCCGTTTGTGCCACCACGGGCCTGCCGCCGAAGCCGCGCCGCCTGAGACATTCGGAAACAGAAAGCCCGGCCACGCTGGCTTGTTCCTCAATCTGTTTTGCCTCGCCTTCCGACACCCAGAGGGTGTACCGTTTGTGGAATTTACGCTCCAGCTTTGCCATGCCTTTTCCCCTTTCTTTTGTTTAAAGCGCGTGAGAAGCCTGCGCCGAATGCGCTGCCTTTAGGAGTCCAGAGGGCGTGAGCCCTTTGGCAGGATAGTAGTTGGCGTCAGACAACTACCATCCTGCCACGAAGAACCCGGTACGGGGAGTAGCCTATTGATAGGGATTGAATATTTGTGTTATACTGCCAGAAAATTCCCCAAATGGAGGCAACACCAATGGCAGTGAAGACAAAAATTCCGATGGAAAAGATTATGGCGGTCAAAAAAAAGCTCCAGAAGCTCCCCGTAAAAGAGACGGGGAAAACCCGTGAGGAAGCTCTGGAGATGCTGGCGGAAGATTTTCAGGAAGCTTTGAAGAAGGGCTATTCCGTGAAGGAAATACGCGAGATTTTAAGCGCGGAAGGCGTTACGCTGGCGTTGAAAAAAATCTCAGGAAAAATATTTCAGCGCCAGTGATTTTTTTATTTATGAAACAGAAGTGCTCCTCAAAAATCGAACAGATGGATATTCAATCAGACGGGAAAAATACATATATCCAAGCAAAAAAATTCTCCTAGGTTTTTAAGACCAGAGTGCCCTGGCTGCTTTTTTCAGTGACAAGGCGGGGCTAAACTTAATGGAGCTTAGCGAGGGCGGTTTGGCAATTTAAAATCGTATTACATAGAATCAAAACACATTGGTTGCGTTTCCCACTACAGGAGTTCATTCATTCTCTTTTGGAAATAGCTTGGGTATTTCTTTATTATCGCCCTAGCTCCGTCCTGATCTTTTTTCAGAGCCTTCACGAGATCCTTCTTCTGTGTCGCATCCAGGCTCAAGGATGATGCAAGGTCCTGAGCAATGACGCGGTCCGAAAAGCCAAGTTCGTAAAGGGCAATGGTGGTTTCGGTCGGCAGACCATATTTCAGGCGTTTTTGAAAAAGCTGCAAACGATTGAGCAGGTCTCCAGTGCCATCTTGGTCGATGGTTTCAATGAATTCACACACAGCGCCTACAACAAGCGCTCCGTCATAAGCGAGCGCCCCTTCGCAGACATCGACGACATGATCAATTTTGAACTCCCTCCGGCGGGTACCCCATATCATCTTGGCTTTTCGCTTACGGATAATTTTCAGGAGTTCGCTGAAGGGTTTTCCACTGATCCACCCATGCGCGGTTTCTTTTAGCATCTCCGGCTTATCGAACTTGGTGAATACGCCACTGTTGATATGCCGAATAAGTAATGGCCATGTAAGATCGAGTGCGTCAGTTTCATCAACAATCGAAAGCAGACTGTCGGCGTTGGTTTGGACCCATCCCTCGATGGCTTGGGCATCTTGAATGCCGTAAAGCGTCCGGCCATAGATTTTACGGCGAGCCGGATCTGTGATGTTTGCAGAGATATTCCCAGCGAGAAGCTGAAACAACGCGCGGAGATACTCCTTTTTCTGATCATCAGCCAGGAAGAAAGCTAGCGTTCCATCGGCCAGGCTGGTCACATCAGCTTCCGAAAGACCATCTTCAGATTCATCCCAATGAGATAGCAGAAAGCTCTCGACTGCACAGATTAAGCTGATTCTCCAGGCGATTTGCCGCTCGACACCGTCTCGAGAGAAACCTTTGTCTCCATGTCGTGCGGCTATCCTCGCAGCCAGATCGGCAATTTGATCAGGCGCGTCGATATAGGCATTGGCAAAATCCAGTGCCTCCATGGTGATGGTGTATTTTTCGTCATCGCTCTTAATGGGATCGAAGATCGATAGAAGATTGCTGATACATGGCTCAGAATTGCGCGGTTCCAGAAGCTCTTTCACCTGGTCCCAGCGCCATTTGTCGTTTCGGGCCTTCCGCTTGTCAAAGATCACCGGATCGGCAAACAGGATACTACCTTCGGTATGCATCCCGGCTCGGCCCGCTCGGCCAATGAGATTATGGAAATCACGAACCTTTATGCGCTTCGTGCCCTGGTAGATACTGGTCACGATGAGGTATCGAATTGGAAGATTTACGCCCTGCGCCAAAGTGGATGTACAAACAACAAATCGTACAAGGTCGTCACGCATGGCATGCTCCACCGCCAGTCGAATACCATGCGGTGTATTGCCATGATGGGAAAAAATTCCTTGTGCTGCACTCTTGGACGCTGGGGCGCCAGCGCCAAGATTTTTGACATGCAAATGTGTCAGCCGCGCAACTTCCTGGGCGTCTGAAAAATCTGACGGCAGGGCTAGGGGTGCGCCACGCTCAATAATGTCGACGGCCTTCTCGCAGACGCTGGCCGCTGTGGACTTTTTTCCGCAGAAAACAGCGATACTGCCATTCGGAACCAATTTCAGACCGAGGTAAAGTGCGATAGCCTGCCCGTCCGTCTTTTCAGGGAAAAAACGGTCAGTCCTTTCCCGCTTCTTCTTTCCGAGATTAAATCTTTCAATCACCCTCGGAACGAAAAACTCACCTTGTTCGGCGTCACGGCTGTCGACGTACTCGATCCTTCCCAATTGATCAAGCCAGCTCGCGAACCCGACCGACCTGAAAGTCGGAATCAGGGTAGTTCCTTCGACGACATTGGGCTCACCGTTCAGCCATTCTCCAACAGCCTCGGCGTTGCTGATGACCGCTGAAATTAACACCTTCTGGGTTCCTTCGGGAATCATGGAGCGCAGCGATGTCAGGAGCAGCTCGTATGTGATGCCCCGTGTGCCACTGTCGAATTGGTGGCCTTCATCAAAGACCAGCAGGCCAACGTGGGCAGCCAGTTCTGGAGTGTGCCGAAGGACGTAAAGCAGCTTCTCGGGGGTTACGACCAGGATTTGTTGGTGCTCCACGAGTTCGGCAATCTCGAAGTCGGTCTGTAGGGCATCGGATAACTCATCCACCTTGATGGGTTCGTTGTGGAATGCCTCGACGAGACTGTTCTTGATCTCATGGCACAGAGCCCTAAACGGGGCGATGATGATGGCGAGTGACACTCGCTCAGCCAGGAACGCGCTTCGAAGGATCAGCTCCGTTGCCTTCGTTTTACCCGCGCTGGTGGGCATTTGAACGATGGCAGACTCGCCTTTGAGAACATTCGCCTGGCCTAAAAGGTGTTGTGCAGGCCAGAGTTCCTTGATGAACGAATCCTTTTGCAGCGCGTGGAGCCATTTGTCTCGGGGTAGTCCAGAGTATGATGGCAAGGCCTTCCATGTGGAGTTTTCCAGCTTTTTCCTCAGAACGGCCGCGATCACATCACCAAACAGAAGCTGCCTGGGCGTACCGAATTCATAGACGGCGTTCCGCAGCTTCGTGGTCAAATCGAGAAGATTTTTTTCGCCATTCCCATCCTTAAAAAACTGGAGAAGCCAATTTGAAATCCCATCAATAAATCCGCCGAATGGCCCCTCAGATCCATCAAAAGAGGCTCCCAGATTGGCCTGCAGCAACCAGAGTAACAAGTTTTCCAAACCATTGCCACCCAAATCCCTGCAGTCGCCATCGATACGTTTCGCCAATACCGAAGCGCTACCAGGAAGATCGCAAAGGTAATAGGAGGCGGAGCCTAGAAGTACGAGGTATGGATCAAGTATTTCGTTCAGCTTTGACTGGAGATAGGAGTCGAAAAAGCGAGCGGAAAACAGCAGACTGGTTCTCATCTCCGAGAGGGAATCGGGATCTGGCTCGTTCCGGTTGATAGCAGCGGCAAGGTCGCCCAGCAAAGCAATCGAGATAGTGAACAGTTTGGCCGGATCTTGGGTGATTTTGATGTGATAGTCTCGAGGGACGCTGTACTCAAGCATCTTGGACTTTGCCCGTGTGACGCCCAGCAGGAGTTGAGATTTCTGTTCAGGCCTCATCTGCAGCCCTCCTGTAGAGTTCGTGGACGAGTGCCATCATGCTGGGTCCCTTGATAACCAAGAGAACAAGACTATCGCCATTAGGATGAGGGAAAATTTCCTGTGATGTTGAAGAATTGGTGATTTTGCGGCAGTCTGCCGAAGCCAATTCTTCGGCGTCGAAACATTCGTCTGAAATGATAGCTGCAGCACCATAGATCTCCTTGTAGGGAATATCTACAGGACTTTGAAATCTCTCGATCCTTTGAGCCTGTTCGATTTCCTTTTTTTCAAAGAGCTTTTGCTTGATGAAGTTCAGCGATTCATCGATTCGAATATGATCTTTGGCAGAGTCGTTAATTGCATCTTGCAGGCGATTGATCTTAGAGCCGGAGAATTTTGTCTTTGCCTCAAAGACAACTAACACGTCCTTGGTGGAGACTTCACCGTCTTTTTTGTGAAATCTGAATCCAATGACATCGCTACCCTTGGGGGATTCATCTCGAACAACCTTTGATGACCATCGTATTCTAGGTACCCAGTAACCGAGAATCCATTGCAGATAATCGGAAACTAGAATTTCTCCAAAATCTCCAGCTCTGATTCCAGGACCAAGTTTGGATGTTCTGCAAGGGAACTTGATATTGGTCAGATAATCCGATCGCGGACGTTTGCCTCGGAGGAAATCAATTTCGGTATCCAGGCAGTAATGATTCCGGAAGTGCTTAGCCCAGGCCGAGAGCACTGCCTCGTCATTCTTATGATGGAACTCCCAGACCTCGACCTCCTTGCCGTCGGCGGTCTTCATTCGTTCGCCGGTGTCGACTAGCCATTTAGTATGTTCCGAAGTCCAAGGCATTTACGTTCCCTCCCTGGTTAGTTGCCCTTTAATCTCAACAACTCATCGTCCAGTCCATAGCGAACCACGTCGATCCGGTCGCTACGCAGGGATACAGAGTCACCGGTCATCACGGGGAGCTGGAATGGGAAAAATGCCGGGTTGTTTAGGAGCAGCCCCAATGTACCCTTGGCCTCCGGGGTGGCTAGGATAGCGGATTCGAACATCAGGACGGCTAGGTTTGGCTCAGTAATGCTCATCGGAACAGCTTTTTCATAGCAGCCTTTGGCCTGGGAATCCTTTAGGACTTCCCAGGCGACAAAGGAACGGATGACGAACCGGGCATAGCGGCTGACGGTTTGCCGGTCGCCATACTGTTCCTTTAGGCGGTTGATGATCTGCGTCTGGCTAACTTGGTGCTGTAAGGCCAGCAGGCGGCCGGTCTGCCGGGCCACATTGAACCAGAATGGATAGACCGCCGAGATCATCCCCCAGTGGACCGCCAAGGCCATGGATGGATTTTCCCTCAGAAACGCCAGTGAAGCATCTCGAAATGGAATCAACTCAGAGTCAGGAGAGCCCCAGATTTTCATCAGATTGTTGACGACAAATGTCCGGGTCTGATCGCTTCGTTCACCTTCGGAACCATTGCCTTTTCTGTCCACGAGGAATTCATGCAACTCTTGACGGATGGTTTTGGCATCAAGTCCTGCCAGCAGCAGACTAGCTGTCTTCTGCATCCATTCGAAGCGGATCGCCTGCTTGATGCCGATGGTTTCATGTCGTTTACCCATCACCGCGTTCTCCTTTCAAACTTCACTAAAGGCACGATGACTTCTTCGATTGCTACACCTCCGTGACCTACAATGACCTCTCCCGGATTCACGAATGCGTCACGGCCACTGGCCACTAAGGGAAAATAATTTGCGGGCAATCCGACCGGCTGCCAATTGTAGGCAAACGGGAAGTATTCAGCCACCTGATCGCGGAGTTCCGGCGTTGGATAGACACGAACCCGTTCGCCGCGAGTTTCGGCAATCACACCTTCAGACGGACGCCCTTTGCCTTCGCATTGAATATTGCCGTGATCGGCCGTCAGCCAGATCTCATAGCCGTAATCCAGCAGTTGGCCAACCATTGCGGAAAGAAATCCTGCATGGCACCACTGCTTGATCTGGTTGTGCATCCCAGCCGATCCCAGTTGCATGCCGTGCATGATTTTGTCTATCTTGTCCACAACCAGCCCAACCACCTTGGTCTTCCCGAGGTGGATTACTGAATTAAGGACGCCCCTAGCATCCCCGTCGCCAAGGCCGCGTTGGTAGGCAACATCGAGTCTGGACAGGCCATGGTCATCCCAGAACTGCCTCCAGAGTTTTTCTTCGCTGTTGGTCGAGTTAATGGATGACGGAAAATAGAGCGGTGGCTTACCCGAAAAGATTGATTGCCGTGATACCGAGGTCAGTGTCGGAATCCAGGCGAAGGTCGCGGATTCGCGCATGACCAGATCGGCATCCTGCTTTTGTAGAAGCTGGCGGATGGTCACCCATTGATCCAAGGCCAGGCCGTCAACGACAATCAACGCAGCCCGGCTGCAACCGGAGTCCTCGATACCCCGAGCCAAGCAGCGTGGCACATGGTGGAGCATGGCCGGATTGGTCGGTGGCAAGTTGATTAGGCTGGAGTAGTGGTCCGTCAGCCAACCGGCGAAGGTCGAGTTCAGTGCATCACCGATTTTCCTGAGCCGGACCTGATATTCGGTGCTGTTGCCGCAATACACCAGCGAAGAGAGTTCTGCCCATTTCAGTGCAAAGGCGACCCAGTCCGAATAACGTGCTTCCGCTGTAGGCAGATTTTTTTCGATTATGTCAAACATACGGGAAATCCGCAGTGCTTCATTGTCCGTGCCGGAGGTGGTGATGCCGTTACGAATCCAAGACCCGGCATCCACTTCAATATCTGTGGCCTCGACGGGAGTGAGTTTCCCCTCCAGAAACAGGTTGTCGATGTAGACCTTGATGTCCGGATGGTCGAATGGCAGACAGTCAGGTCCGGGATACTTGAGGCCGTATTCCGACGAATCTTCCTGGAGCTGATTGACGCTACCGAGCCTTGATAGAAAAAACGGCCAGCGTTCCTGCAAAAAGGCGAAGAAGGCCTCATCATCTGGAACAATCTCGGAAAGCGGCCATGCATTGAAAACATCATGAGTTTTGAGAACCTGGATGAGCCGCTCAGCCAACATCAGCGGAATTTGGAGTTTGCCGTAGTGCAGACGAAGCAATGCTCGAAGTAGCTCCACCTCGCTGGCGATTAGTTCTGCTGCAATACCGAACACATGACGGAGAATAAAATCCTTGGTGGCGTTGTCACCCATACGATCTGGCGACGACTTGCACCGGGCCTCGAATAGTGCGTCCAGCAGGCTCCGGTCGATCTGTTCAATGACCGGGTAGCTCAGATTGGGGAAGATATCCCCCAGGTTGAATGACAGCTTCCGGCCAGCCTGGAGCAGATCGTATGGCAGGGACTCCATCTTCGCATCCTGCAAGCGGAGAACCACCACCAGATCGGTGTGTTCGTCCCGGTCCCAGATTGAACGGTACTTGGACTCATAGGCGTATCTGAATTCGATAGGGTCACTGAATTCGATCAGATCGAAGCCGCGCCCGCGTAATTCGAGCGCCATCTTCTCCTCGGTCAGCAAACAATCTGGATCGGCGACTAGAGTCAGCTTGCTGACGTTCGGTACAAAATTATTCAGGATAGAGTCTCGCCAACTACTCATTGAGCGCTTCCCTTAATAATCCGCAGCATCAGCAACGGCCGGATTTCCGGCACGATCTGCCTTGCTGATTGCAGTTCGCTCCGCCACTCGGATTCGTCCGCATCGCAACTGGACAATCTGAATTGCCGCACCTCTGGTAATCCAACCCGCTCGATGGCCTTGCGGCGCGAGGCAAAGGAAACGATGCCGCGTTCCTCCTCGCGAGCCACAGAGGCGAGATGCGCCTGCTGTAATGCATCGAACATATCCTGTCCGGCATGTTCGGCCGCTTCCTGCAACCGTTCATAGACGATGATGGAGTCGTTCTGGCCGATGGTGGTCTGCACCTGAACTTCCGCTGTCTGTAGCATATCCCAGATATGTCGGGCCGTGGGTAGGAACAGTTTGCCTTCCTCGCTCAGAAACACACTGACATATCCCCGCCGCACCATGGGAATGTGCAGGAGTTGTGTCTTCTGGTACATTCCGGCCTGAAGGCGGATTTCAAAAAGACCCCAGAGCCCGGAGATGCTAGCTGGCAATCCGCCTACGCTTACGCAAGGCAAAGGTTGGCCAGCCGCGATTTGCGGCAGGTTCAGGGCCAGTCCTCGAACACGGTTGTTTTCAAGATTGAGCAGAGTTGCGTTGGTTAGACGATCCGCTTCCCGGGCATTGAACACAGCCTTGCGATACTCTTGGCCGTCCGGCCAATTCAGCTCCCACCAGGAGCGCTTGCGGCTGGCCGCGCCGCCATGAGAATTAAGATAGCCCACCGTCATCCGTTCCACCCAATGGGGTAGAGGATGGGAGCGTAGCCGCTCAGCCGCCTGCACATCCGGTTCGTCTGAAATTCCATAGATGGCGGAGGTCTCACGCACCTGCTGAATCTCATTGCGAAGCCGAGCTACCGTGTGATTCACAGACGTTTCAATGCCGTCAGGATTAAGGATTGCCGAGGCGAACATATCCTCGAACATCTCACCGGCCTGAGTGGAGTCGAGCACATCGCCAGTCTTGTCAATGCCGAACTCGTTGAATATTACCGCAAGCTTCTGCTCCAGCACTTCGCGGACGCGGAACTCGACCGAGTCTTTAAATACGAAGTTGATTGCCCGTACAGTCTTGGGTTGGCCAATACGATCCACACGGCCGATTCGCTGTTCCAGCCGCATCGGGTTCCAAGGGAGGTCGTAGTTGATAATGACGTGGGCGAACTGCAAATTCAGACCTTCACCACCTGCATCGGTGGAGACCAGCACGCGGTGCGATTTGCAAAAGGCATCCTGAGCCTGCTTGCGTTCCTCCATATCCATGGAGCCGTTCAGAGTGACGACCGAGATGCCACGGGCTTCCAGAAACCCTTTCAGCATTTGCTGGGTTGGCACGAACTCGGTAAAAATTAACACCTTAAGGTCCGGCTCGTCTTCCTCGGCCTGTAGCTCATAAATCCAATCGATCAGCGCCTCGGCCTTGGCATCCGGTCCACCCTGTTCGCAGCGAACCGCTGCATCGAGCAGGGTCTCTACTTGGCTGCCTTCACACTGTAGAGCCGACACATGGGATTTCAGCAGCTCATCGAGCAGCTCCTGACCGTCCATGTCGTAGAGTTCGGCCATTTCAGCGTCTAAACTTTCCGATTCCTCCTCGCTGTTTTCCAGCTCCGCCATGCGCAGGCTGGCCTGCTGTTCGCCCTCCTTGAGTGCCGCGAGCCGACGCTCCAAGGTGGTACGGATAGCCCGCGTACTGGAGACAACCAGACGCTGCATCAGAATCATCAAAAAGCCGATGTGACGCTTCTTCTCGCGCAGGGCCTGGTTGTAGCCCTCACGCACATAGTCGGTCACCGCTTCATAGAGAAGCTGCTGCAGGTGATGACGGCTTTCCCAAGCCACCGGGACCATTTGTGTCCGCCGAGGTTTAAAGAGCGGCTTGCCATCGGCATCAATGGCCTTGCGCTTTTCGGTGCGAATAACATACTGGGCCACCCGCTCGCGGGAGACACTGTCCAAGTCTGGGAAGGCGTCGGCATCCAGCAGATTCATCAGGCGATGAAAGGCATCGGTCTTGCCTTGGTGAGGAGTAGCCGAAAGGAGCAGCACATAGGGTGCGGCCTCCGCCAACCCCTTGCCGAGTTTGTAACGGGCGACCTGATTAGTGCTGCCACCCAGGCGATGCGCTTCATCCACCACTACCAGGTCCCAACCGGCGGTAATCAGATCCTCGAACCGGCTGCGGTTGTAGTCGGCAACGCGCTCGGCGGTCCAACCTCGCCGCTTATCCATAGGCTTGACTGAATCCAAAGAGACGATGACCTGATCGAACATCGACCAGGCTGAGTTGCGCTGATCCACCCCTGGAGCCAGGCGCTGCAGAGTGCCGATATCTTCGCCTAGCACAAGCTGGAATTGCTCGTTGAAGTGGGTCTGCATTTCCGCCACCCACTGGGTAGCAATGCCTTTAGGAGAGACGACCAGAATTCGCCGAACCAGCCCGCGCAACTTGAGTTCGCGCATAACCAAACCGGCCTCGATAGTCTTACCAAGGCCTACCTCGTCGGCCAACAGATAGCGCACACGGTCGCCGGAGATGGCTCGGGATAATGCGTGGATCTGGTGCGGTAGCGGAATCACGTTGGACTCCATGGGAGCCAACAATACATGGCCGTCGGTGGTGCTGGCGGAACCTTCCAGTACTTCGGCCACCTTGGCTGCGGCTGCCACATAGGCTATGCGCTCGGCCTCGATCCCTGGCTGTAGGTCGGCGCTCATTGGACGCAAGACGGAGCGAGGCACGCGCACCACCGCGTCCTGGTTTGGCAACCAGATGCGGCACACAGTCTGCCCCCACAAGGTCTGTTCTTCGATGACCTTACAGGGGCTGTTATGGACGGTGCTGTATTGCCAAAGCGGTCGATTCATCAAATGACCCTTTTTGCGATCTCAGTAAACCAGCTTTTGATCTCGTCATATCCGTTTCGCTCTTTCAAGCGATCTAGGGTCATACAATTTGCGGCATCTTCGTTAAGCCAATATTTAATCGAACGCCTCTGGATTTTCCCTTGACCATTCAACTGTGTTTTGATTTCCGTTTCAACATCGCAGTCGTCTGAAAGCGTAAAGGTGAACTTAACGTCAACAACAGGTTGCAATGCTTCACGTATTGCATCGATGTGGAGGTAATTTTCCATCTCCCGTTTTCTAGTCAGGAACCCAATGGACCCGTCTTTTCTGGCGTTTACCGTATCTCTATCGTCCTGATATTTGTATTTCCCATTTTTCAGCTCATCACGGTCATAAATGTGGACCTCTGGAAGCCCTATATTTTTTAAGTAATGCTGATTTACCCATTCCTTCAAAGTACTTCCGCCCAAGACGACCAGAGCCACTCTTGTGTCTGTAAACATATCAATAACGGAGTCGTCTTCAGCCCGGAGAAGGTCACCAATATGGCGCAAAAATTGCAGGTCATGCGGGCCTTCTACACACACCAAAACCTTTGCCCGATTGTCAGGAATAATTCCCAGATCAGCGACCACTGTCTTGATTACATCATCAGCAGCAGCGATACAGACTTCTCTGCCATTGAGGTCGTGGGGACATACATATCGGACGGAATTGGTTGGTAATAATGACGCCAAAGCAGGGACGTGCGTGGTAAGCATAACTTGGCAGCCGTCGGTTTCGGCGATAGCCTGCAATGCTTCGATGACCTTTCGCTGGTTGTCTGGATGCTGCGCAGTCTCCGGTTCTTCCACTGCGTAAATAATATTTCCTTTTTTGCGCTCTTCCCTAAGACGTTCCGCTTCAGCACGGAAAAAACTGAAGAGAACCAATCTCCGGACACCGCTGCCCCTCTTGTTGATTGGTATTTCATCGTCTCCTGTTAGAGATAGTTTGAAAAGGCTGTCCCATTTTGGATCGGATTTGAAATTCGGGTTGAGCTGTGATGAAAGCGTATTATCGAAATCAGCAAGCTTTGTAATGGTACGATTGGCTACAGCCAGCGTGCGTGCTTTGACCTTTTCCTTCACCGCGTCCAGTTCAGCTTGCACTTCTTCTATTGCCTGTTTTATGGCGACCTTGAGGGGATCCTGGACTTCTGAGTCTTCATCGGTTGACGGTCGGTCTGCTCGAAAAAGGGCATATTCAGGCAGATATTTGGAGAGCTGTTCCCAGATGGCTTTAGCATCTTCTTTATCCAGTTGGATTTCGGAAGGACACAATTTCAAATCGCTTGCGCTTCCCCAAATAGCCTTTCTGAGGGCTACATTAGAGCGTTTATCGACGCCGGCATCTATATTCGCTTCCTCTCCGATTTTCTTCAACTCAGCGTTCTTTTTTGATAACAGACCATTGAAACCGTTGGCTGTTGGATGGTTGGCAATTGCAAATACTTTTGGCTTCTTTAGCGTTCCATCCGCAAACTCGTAGACTTTATGGATCTCAAGCATATCATCGCCATTCAGAAGGTATTCGCCTGCAAGTGTTGTGACGGAAGACGCGTCAATGGTGATAGACTCAGGAAAATCCGAAAAAACGCAGCCGATTCTTAATTCTCCATTTCTCCCGGCATGAACACATATATCTGAAGAGTCGATTTTTCCCAATGGATGGTCGAAAAATGCGGCCAAGGCATCAAAGATGGAAGACTTTCCGGCATCATTTTTCCCAATAAACGCCGTGAGCTGGTCTATCTGAATTTGATGCTGATTCTTGTAGCCACGAAAATTTTTGAGGATGATTTGCCTAAGAAACATTATTCCCCTCCCCTTCGTGTTACTGCCTGGTCGTACCACATGAGCAGCTTGGGATCTTCTTCCAAGACGTTGTTGGGGATTTTGTCGGCCACGGCAACGATAACGGCGTAGTCGTGTTCCTGCCAGGCTTTCTTGAAGCCAGCGCGGACAGCCTCCAGACGAAATACCTTGAGTTTCTTTTTGGCCTCTTTATATTCCTGAAACTCCCTGAGTAGTGCCTTCTCGCGCAGCTTCTCCAGGTCGCCCGCTTTGCGGGGATCGGGCACATACCAGCGGTCTTTGGCTTTGTCTACCAGCGCCAGGTCATCCTTGGGCAGGTTACGCAGTTCTTTCCAGTTGGTGGAAAGGTAAGCGTGGATCTGTTCAGGAACGGAGTCTTTGCCGTCGTAGCAGAGAAAATTCTGGTTCAGCAGTTCGCGCAGATCGAGCTGGGCTTCGTTCTTATTCCAACCGCCCAGTTGCTGCATGAACTGGGGATTGATATCTGCAAATGTTTGAGGTTTTGCCTTCAAAAGCAGACGCAGCCAGTCGATGGCTGAGGCTTCATCTTTGACGAACAGAGACGCCTGTTCCATGGTTCCGTCAAAGAGAAGCTTTTTGCGGTCGTATTCCGCCACCTGGTCCGCTAAAAAATACATACCATCCCGCTCTGCAAAACGCTGTACAAGACCTGACTGAAAATCTTGGCTGGAAATGGGCACCATATAGCCCTTGCGGACGTAGTATGCTACCAGTTGGTCAAAGAGAATGCGCGGGTCACGTTCTGGAACGACTTGGAGCTGTTTGTCGTGAATTTTGACCACCGGCAAATACTTCAAGTGCGTGCGAACAAAGTCCCATACGCCTTCTTCGGTTTGCGCTTCTCCGCTGAAGCGTTCCTCAAAGCCACCATTGGGTTTGTAGGCCGAGATGACGAGGTCTTGTTTAACGGATGTCGGATTTGTTACTGCATTAAAACTGCCTTGTCTTTTGTCTAATGCTGCAACGTTGGCCACAATAAAGCCTGCGTCCGTTAGCGCGGTTTGAATGCTGTTCCATACAGCGGACTGGGTATTGGAAAATTCCACAGTCATCCAGCGTCCAGGTTTGAGAAGTCGATAGGCTTCTCTGAAACAGATTGTCATCAGTTGGCGGTATTGTGTAGGCCCTTTACCCTGCGTTTTATTTTCTATGGCTTCGGTTTTGTTGTTGGTAATTACCTTGAGCCATGATTCCCAGAGAACATTAAGTTCAGAGTAATTCAGGTTGGCACCAAATGGTGGATCAAAGAAAAAATAATCCAGAGAATTGTCGGGCATAAGCATCTTCTCTGAAGATGACGTAAAAACAATCTGCCTAGTTTTTTTATCTCTTTTACTCAAGTATGATGAGACATCTTTGATCCTGTATCCGATCATTGCGATCAGGCAGTACTCAATTTGGTTTGAAGGTATATAAAGAGTACCGGCAAGTACGCCAGCAGTTTTGGATAGATTAGTATTAAGGCGGCTGATTGCTATTTTGTGCATTTTGCTTGCTCGCGGGAGTTGGTCTCCCACAAGGCAAAGCAACTGACTTTCCATATCCGATCTGGAAAGTATGTGGCGAAGCGTTGCGAGTACCCATAAATTCCGCTTCGTATAAAAATGATGTACATGCGTAATCCCAATTCGAATAGGTTCACCTGTTTTTACACCTTTAGGAAGTTCGTCAGTCGGGAACCAATACGGAATTTCCATCGCTTCGATTTTCTGGATTAAGGCAATATCATCGGCATCGGGTACTTTTTCAAAGCGTTTGTTTTTGCCGGTGTTCTTGTTAAACACAGAATAATTGATAAGCACAGGGACTTGTTTGGCCTGTCGGATAGTTTGCTTGATGGCGCTATCATATTTGGCTACCCAAGCGCGTTCCATACCGCGTTTGGTCAGCGCCGCACCACAGTGCGGACAAGGAAAAGTGTCACGGACTTCGCCGGCCACGCTGTCCACAGCGGCATCCCAAAACACAAGTTCTCGTGAGCATTCCGGGCAAACGAATACATCAGACCATACGGTATAATTGATAGTTCCAATTTTTTTGACAGTTTTGGCAATGCCATTGACAGTTTTTGTTTCATAGTGTGCAGTCTGGTACATCCAACCGCATTCGGCTTCGACTTCCTTTAAGATGCGTTTTGCTTCGTGTTCAAATGCCTTTACGTCCACGGGGGTATTGTAGTTATACGCAATGAACGTCGCCGCTGGCGATAGATCATTAAGCACGGCCCGCCGTGCACCCAGTTTGGAAAAGCGTTTCCAAACTGGTTTGCCAGTATCATCCGTTTCTTCACGCAAAATGCTGCCGTCCGGCATTACCTGATAACCAAGCGACATGACGGTATCTCGGTCGCCACACATCTGCGCCGCTACACCGGTCATACCTGTTCCACAGAAGCCGTCGAACACAATATCCCCCGGTTCTGTGTAATGGAGGATATAACGCATGATGGCTTTGTGCGGTACCTTGGTGTGATAGGAGTGCGCATTATAAATGGGGTCATTCTTGCCTTCAGATACATCCGCAGCAAAAGGCTCACGGGCATATTTCCAGCCTTCGGGCTTGGCAGGCTTTTGTGCTTCCCACTCAGCAATAAAATCAGCAATCCAGGGATTGGGGCAGGCGCAATAATACGGCGGATCGCTTAGATTGAGGATGTCCTCATCGTTGCCGATAGGAAAACCCTCGATTTTGCGAAATTCTGGATCTTTAAGTTTTTCGCGCAACAGTGCGGTGAAATGTTCCCGTCGTGCCGCGTCGGACGGAAATGTTTGACCAAGACAGGTTACAGGGAGAGAGGGAACAACATATTCTTTTTCCACAAGACTTCCTCCCGTCATACTGGCAACGTATTCCTGCTGCAGCAATGCCCCCTGCCTGTTCTGCATGTCCGTCATATAAGTTTTCCTTAATTTTTCTATAGTGAAACACGATACCGTGATGTTATTCTATCACAATGCGAACTTTCGCCGGGTCATTGCCCTTGGTGCGCTGCTCAATATATTCCTCAAAACGCTTCTTCATCTCCGCCGGAGTAGCAGGGCCGTCATCCACTTGCAGTGCCCGTTGTAGATCCTGCGCTTTGACGGTGACCTTGACCAGACCGGAGAGCACTTCCTTCAGCGCGTGGACAAAGTTGCTGTCCAGAGGCACGGGCAGTTCCTTGGATTTGATGAAGGCTTCCAGCGGTTCGCGGTCATCGACCTTCAGCAATTCCATGTTGGCCTTGGTGATCGGGTCCTCCAGATTGTTAAGAATGGTGGAGGTCCAGCCTGCTACCATGGCGTCAAGCTGGGCGTCCATCTGCTCAATCATCTGAAAGCCTGCCACCGCACTGGTTTCCACCGAAGGACGGAATCCGCAATGCGGGCAGATGGGCGAGGCATCAAGGTTTTGCTCGGTCAGGGCAAAGCAACTCTTCAGCCCGGCCAGCCGGTTCTGATAATCGGTGAGCTGCTGCCGGGGCATCAGGTCGATACCGGCCAGCTTGAGTAAAGTTTGCAGCCGCTGATCGTTGAGCAGACTCGCCTTACGCTTGTCGTCGTTTACCCCCAGCCGGGCCTTGGTGTGCAGGCCAATGTAGACGACGGTGTAATCCTTCTTTAACTTTTGCAGCTTGGCTCCGATGCTCTGAGACTGGTTAGCCAGCTCGGTCAGGTCGGCCTGTTTGAGGGCATCCATTACGTCCTGCCGGGTGGTTTTCATGCGATCCACCCATTCATGGTTGGCAGGCAGTACCGCCTCGGCGGTGGAGAGCCATGACGCCGTCGGGCTGTGACCCATGCTAAACTCGCGCAAGGCATCCAGTTTGTCCAGCACCTTTACGGCATTTTCGTGGGCCAGCACTTCGGGTGCGCTGTAGCGGAAATTTTTTAGTTTACCCGGTGAAGAGTATGCTTGGAGGGATTCAAAGAAGTCCTTGGCTTCGTCCAGTCCACTGGCCTGACTGGCCAGGTCGGTGCCCGCAAGCAAATCTAGCCCCCAGAAACAAAGCCCTTCGCGCA
>OGZB01000052.1_pt1 | contig 54418 bp, 33 predicted proteins | sample 1576691 | NCBI WGS metagenome assembly OGZB01 (sample SAMEA3541479, study PRJEB24748) | human gut metagenome | biome: human gut; feature: human-associated habitat; material: faeces | place: China | collected 2012
GTATTTGTCGAAGGCAACCAGCGCTGCCATTGGGATGCTTGCCGTCTCCAGTCCGCGATATTCCGGTAAACGGTCTTGAAGCCGGTTGTATGAGGAACCGGAGAGTCTAACAGCAAATCGCTAGTCTTCTTATTATAGTAAGAAGCGTCTAATGAGATACGGTTATGGAACAATCCTAAGTCAAAACCTATATCAAACTGAGCTGTTTTCTCCCATTTCAAATCCGAGTTAGGCAAAGTACCTAAATAGGAATATCCGTTACGTACCCCATTCAACAATAATGTACCGCTAGAGACCGTAGCCAGCGATTTGTAAACACCGATCTCAGAGTTACCGGTCAAACCATAACTTGTATGTAATTTCAAATTGCTGATCGTGTTCTGGTCACCCATGAAATCTTCTTGTGTGATGTTCCAAGCTAAACCTGCGGATGGGAAGAAGGCATATTTATTATTATCACCAAACTTGGATGAACCATCATAACGACCTGTTACCGTCGCGGAGTAGCGATCCTTGAAAGTATAGGCGAAACGCAAGAAATAGGAGTTCATGGCCCAACGTTCCCAATACGTCGTAGGAGAGTCTGGAACTGTTCCGGCACCCATATTGAAATCCTCATAACGGTCGCTACTGAATGTCTTCGTATACATTCTTGAGTAGTCGTACTTACGTTCCTGCCAAGACAAACCAGCCATAGCGTTAATCCTATGTTCTCCAAAAGTCTTATTATAAGTCAAATAAGTCTCTTCCTGCCAGTATAGGGTATTCGCTTGTCTTCTTTCCGCTACACCTTGTTGGTCTTTACCCAAGTTATTCAAGTCGCTTGGAGTGTAAGCATGTAAAGACTGGAAGTTCGCATCAACACCAAATTGGGTCTTCAAATCCAAACCTTCGATAATATGGAAAGTCAAGGCGGCATTTCCAAAAATCTTCGTGTTGTAGTTCATATTCTTTTGTGTTGTCAGAATATGATATGGATTCGCCATGGACTCAAAGTTCATAGGCATGTTCGGCGTATTGGAATTTGTATATTTCCCATCATAAGATACAGGCAGCCAAGGCAGCATCTCAACCATCGTACGACGAGCGTCTTGGGCACCACCTTCCTCTTTCGTAGAGTTGCCCCATGTATGGTTAACCGCTAAATTCACTGATGTAGACAACCATTTCGTAGGATCCGCATCATAAGTAAGTTTTCCATTCAAACGTTTGGAATAAGTATTCCTCAAGATGCCTTGATTATCCGTGTAGTTCAAGAACGCTCCCACAGAAGACTTCTCTCCTCCCTGTTGGATATTCAACTGATGATTATGGGAGATAGCTGTACGCATAGCCTCATCTTGCCAATCCGTATCATACAAGGGATTACCATTGGAATCAAAGAAACGACTGTCAGAAAACCAATATGAACGATCCGTAGACCAATTAAACGGAACCTCAACTCCATTTACGGTATGCGATCCCCATTTATTTTCATTCTCTATACCTGTCATGAATGCGTCACACCACTCCTGTGAGTTCATTAGATCCATTTTACGAGAACGACTCGCTACACTCACGGATCCTGCATAGCTAATAAGCGTTCCTTCCCCTTTCTTATTTCCACGTTTGGTAGTTACCATTACGACACCGTTCGCGCCACGAGCACCATAGATAGCGGTTGCGGAAGCGTCTTTCAATACCTCCATTGACTCGATATCATTCGGGTTCATCAAATAAAAGTTCTCCATTACGACACCGTCCACAACGTACAACGGGTCGGATGAAGCGTTAATCGTAGCTTGACCACGGATAACAACACGGCTACCATAAGCACCCGGCTGGCTAGAGTTAGAGAAGATGTTTACACCGGCAGCCTTACCGCGCAAGTTGTCCAATGCGCTAAAGTTCTGCGCCTTCAGCATATCCTCTCCTTTAGCCGTAGAGATAGAACCTGTCACGTCAGATTTCTTCATCGTACCGTAACCTACTACCACGACCTCATCCAATGTCTGCGTGTCCTCTTTCAAGGTCACATTGATAGCAGACTGGTTTCCTACGGGGATCTCTTGCGACAAGTAACCGATATAGGAAAATACCAATATTCCGTCGGCGGGCACACCCTCGATCGTATAATTTCCATCAAAATCAGTGATCGTACCGTTTGTAGTGCCTTTCACCACCACGTTAGCGCCAATAACAGGCTCACCTGTACCGTCAACAACCACACCTGTTACTTTCTTGCCTTGCTGCACTGCCATTACTTCATCAACCGTGCCTGCGGGAGCGGGAGCGGCCATAGCGGCGTTTACAGAGAAGGCAGAAAGCAGCAAACAGAACGCTGAGGCTTTAGCTATCCCCTGAATGGATAATAGCTTAGATTCATTCTTTGTCATTTTGCTCTTGTTTTAAATTAAGTTTAGATTGATTACATTTATATGTAATATTATATTCTAGAATAGACATAGTTCGTACGGAACTAGTGCGCCATTCATGGTCTATATCATGAAAAACTGGGCAAATGTATAACTTTTTTGTAAACCAGACTTAAATCTATAGTATTTTTTTAATAAAAATGACACATTTATCACAAATCATCCCTTGAAACCAAGAATATCAACCCTTAAATGTACTAAAAATATATTGTTCCGTACGGACTTACAATAGTATCATCGTCTTTCTATCACATAAATAATTAACTATCAAATATTAGCAGTAAAAACACTTTAAATTGGTTACAACAAACAAATGTTAAATTTATTGAGATTCAAGGCTAGGCGAAAATAGCACTAGTATGGCTTCTATGAAAAAAAAGATAATGTATTCAGAGACTGGATAATATGAAAAAATTTAGCCCTCCTTTATAAATAAAAGAAGAACCACATTATCTACAATATTTCTACCAAGAAAGCGCCATAGACTTATTCCCACAAGGCTTGAAATCCAATAAGGCATTACCCGAAACAGAGTCTCTCATGACACTCTCCACCCATCACTCTAACACAAGCAAGTCTTCTGCTTAGAATAATACCGATTTATTGGGGGTTAGATCCTATCAAAATATTCAATATACAAACATAAGACAAACTGGATAAGCATTCCAATTGCCATCATCGCTGTGGGTATTTCCAGCGCCACCAAACGCAAAGGCGCACTGGGTGAAAACGTCATGATTCAGTCCATCGGTGCCTGCTCAGGCGTCATCGTGGCGGGTGCCATCTTTACCCTGCCGGCCCTCTACATCCTGCAGGAAAAATATCCGGAAATGACGGTCAACTTCATGCAGATGTTCATCAGCTCCTTGCTGGGTGGTGTGCTGGGCATCCTGTTCCTGATTCCCTTCCGTAAATATTTCGTAAAAGACAAGCATGGCGAATATCCTTTCCCGGAAGCTACGGCCAGCACCCAGGTGCTCGTGTCGGGTGAAAAGGGAGGCGACCAGGCCAAACCGCTGCTCATGGCCGGACTGGTGGGTGGTCTTTATGACTTCATCGTGGGAACGTTCGGCTGGTGGAACGAGAACTTCACAAGCCGCATCTGCGGATGGGGCGAGACCATTGCCGACAAGTTCAAACTGGTATTCAAGATTAACACGGGAGCTGCCGTACTGGGACTCGGTTACATCGTCGGACTGAAATATGCGGCCATCATCTGTGCCGGTTCACTGGCCGTATGGTGGATTATCGTACCGGGCATTTCCTTGTTCTGGGGCGACCAGGTGCTGAATGCCTGGAATCCGGACATCACGACAGCCGTAGGAGACATGTCACCCGAACTTATCTTCAAGGAATACGCCAAGAGCATCGGTATCGGAGGTATCGCCATGGCCGGCATCATCGGAATCGTGCGTTCATGGGGCATCATCAAGAGTGCAGTCAGCCTGGCTGCCAGTGAAATGAAGGGCAAAAAGGCCGAAGAGAACGTGGAACGTACTCAGAAGGATTTGTCCATGAAAATCATCGCTTTCGGTTCGCTGTTCACCCTGCTGCTCGTGGTACTCTTCTTCTATTTCGACGTAATGCAAGGCAACATCCTGCATACCGTGGTAGCCATTCTGCTGGTAGCAGGAATCTCCTTCCTGTTTACCACCGTAGCAGCCAATGCCATCGCCATTGTAGGAACCAACCCGGTATCGGGCATGACGCTGATGACCTTGATTCTGGCCTCTGTCATCATGGTGGCAGTCGGACTGAAAGGTGCAACGGGTATGGTGGCTTCACTGGTAATGGGTGGCGTGGTCTGCACCGCATTGTCCATGGCCGGCGGTTTCATTACCGACCTGAAAATCGGTTACTGGCTGGGTAGCACACCCAAGAAGCAGGAAAGCTGGAAATTCCTCGGCACACTGGTTTCCGCAGCTACTGTAGGCGGCGTGATTATGGTGCTGAATGATTCTTACGGATTCACCAGCGGACAACTGGCTGCACCACAAGCCAACGCCATGGCAGCTGTCATTGACCCGCTGATGAACGGTGTAGGTGCTCCGTGGCTGCTCTACGGCATCGGTGCTGCACTGGCATTGGTACTGACTTTCTGCAAGGTGCCTGCCCTGGCTTTTGCGCTGGGTATGTTCATCCCATTGGAACTGAACCTTCCGTTGCTGGTGGGTGGTGCCATCAACTGGTACGTGACTTCACGCAGCAAGGACGAAGCTGTCAACAACGCACGTGGTGAGAAAGGTACGCTGCTGGCATCCGGATTCATTGCCGGAGGTGCCCTGATGGGTGTAGTGAGTGCCATCATGCGCTACTGCGACATCAATCTTATCCACGAAGAATGGCTGGCTAACCCGATGAGCGAACTGGTGTCACTGGTAGCTTATCTGCTGCTGATTACTTACCTGGTAAAAGCCAGCATGAAACTGAAAAAATAACCTTTAATTCATCACACACATGAAAACACTGCTACTAATGGGTCTGTTGCTTATGTCGGGCACGCTCTTCGCACAACAGCCAATTGAAATTAAGGTATGGCCCAACGGTGCCCCTAATGACAACGGCATCACAGAAGAAAAAAACGGAGATACCGATTCTCCAAGTTATACAAAAGAAGCCATTCTCTACGTCTATCCGGCTAAAAAAGGGAACGGAATGGCCATCGTAGCCTGTCCGGGAGGAGGATACTCACATCTGGCCATGGCCCACGAAGGGAAAAGCATGGCCGACTGGTTCAACAGCCAGGGCATTACGTATGCCGTGCTCCGCTACCGCATGCCCAACGGACACAATGAAGTGCCTCTGAGCGATTCACAGCAGGCTCTGCGCATCATGCGCCAGCACGCTCAGGAATGGAATGTAAAAAAACTGGGTATCATGGGTTCTTCAGCCGGAGGACATCTGGCCAGCACCACCGCCACTCATTTCACCGATGCTGAAACCCGTCCGGACTTCCAGATTCTTTTCTATCCGGTCATCACCATGGACCCTGCCTACACTCATAGAGGTTCTCACGACAACCTGCTGGGAAAGAATCCCTCAAAGGAACTGGAACAGAAATATTCCAATGAATTGCAGGTTACTCCGCAAACACCGCCTGCCTTTATCCTGCACAGCAGCGATGACACGGTAGTGCCGGTGGCCAACAGCGTGAACTACTATACAGCCCTAGTAAAAAACAAAGTTCCTGCCAGTCTGCACACTTATCCGGTGGGAGGACACGGCTGGGGATACCGCGACAGCTTCCCCTACAAACGCCAATGGACGGGCGAACTGGAGAAATGGCTGCGCGAAATCAACAAATAATTTGCGGAACTCTTTGTAGAACAAAAGAAAAGTTGTACCTTTGCATCCGCTAATACGGGTTATTGGCATAATTCAAATCATTTACATTAAAAAACTAAATTAAAAAATGGCAACTAAAATCAGATTGCAAAGAAACGGACGCAAAGGATATGCGTTCTATTCAATTGTTATTGCAGATGCAAGAGCACCACGTGATGGTAGATTTACTGAAAAAATTGGTACTTACAATCCGAACACCAATCCTGCCACAGTAGATTTGAATTTTGAACGTGCATTACACTGGGTAATGGTAGGTGCACAGCCTACTGACACAGTACGCAACATCTTGTCTCGCGAAGGTGTTTACATGAAGAAACACTTGCTGGGCGGTGTAGCTAAAGGCGCATTCGATGAAGCACAGGCTGAAGCTAAATTCAACGCCTGGAAAGAAAACAAACAGTCAGGTCTGGCTGCTTTGAAAGCAAAACAGGACGAAGCCAAGAAAGCTGAAGCAAAAGCACGTCTGGAAGCTGAAAAGAAAGTAAACGAAGAAATCGCTAAGAAGGTAGCTGAAAAGAAAGCTGCTGAAGCTGCTGCCAAGGCTGAAGCTGAGGCTGCTGCCCACGCAGAAGAAGCTCCTGCGGCTGAAGAAGCTCCTGCGGCTGAAGCATAACTTTTCTTTCAGAAAAAGTACAAAAAAAGACTGTCCTTACCCCAAAGGATGGTCTTTTTTTATGCGGAATTGTCGTACCTTTGCATCCCCACAAATAAAAACAGTCTTTTATGCATACCAAATATACCAACAGAGAAATATGGAAGGTGGCCTACCCCATCCTTATCAGCCTGATTATGGAACAGCTTATCGGCATGACCGATACGGCCTTCATGGGGCGTGTGGGCGAAGTGGAGCTGGGCGCCTCGGCCATTGCAGGAGTGTACTATCTGGCCATCTTCATGCTGGGTTTCGGCTTCAGCATCGGCTCGCAGATTCTGATTGCCCGCCGTAACGGGGAGGGCAACTTCCGGATGATTGGCCCCATCTTCTATCAGGGAATTTATTTCCTGCTGGTCATGGCACTGGTCATGTTCACCCTTTCCCGGCTGTTCTCTCCCTGGATATTGTCGCACGTGGTAGCCTCTCCCCGCGTCTGCGAGGCAGCGGTGAGCTACATCAACTGGCGGGTGTTCGGCTTCTTCTTCTCGTTCGTGGCCATCATGTTCCGGGCGTTCTTTGTGGGAACCACACAGACCAAGACCCTTACGCTAAACTCCATCGTCATGGTGATGTCGAACGTAGTATTCAATTATATTCTGGTGTTCGGGAAACTGGGATTTCCGGCACTGGGCATTGCCGGAGCCGCCATCGGCTCTTCACTGGCGGAACTGGTATCGATGCTCTTTTTCATCATCTACACCACACGGCGGATAGACTGTGCCAGATACGGGCTGAACCAGCTGGTCAGTTTCCGGTGGACGGAGCTGAAACGCATCATGAACGTGTCGCTGTGGACTATGATACAGAACGCGATTTCCATCAGCACCTGGTTCCTCTTTTTCATCTTCATCGAGCACCTGGGCGAACGTTCACTGGCCATCACCAACATTGTACGTAATGTATCAAGCATCCCGTTCATGACCATCACGGCCTTTGCCTCCACCTGCAGTTCCCTGGTCAGCAACCTGATTGGCAGCGGAGAAGCCCGCTATGTCATGCCCACCATCCGGCAGCACGTACGGCTCTGTACCTGCATTGTCTGGCCCGTTATTCTGCTGATAGCCTGTCTGCCTACGTATGTGCTCCGCATCTATACCGACATGCCCGACCTGGTAGAAGCCGCCGTTCCTACCCTCTGGGTACTCTGCTCCAGCTACCTCTTCCAATGCGCTGGATTCATTTTCTTCCAGTCCGTATCCGGCACGGGCGACACCCGTTCCGCCTTCCTGCTGGAAATTGTAGCCCTGACCTGCTACCTGATTTTCATTGTCACGGTCATCCTCTTCCTGAAAATGGATGTGGCTGTATGCTGGTTCTCCGAACATGTGTATGCCGGAGCCATCGGCCTGCTGAGCTATCTCTACCTGAAGAAGGGAAACTGGCAGAAGAAACAAATCTAAGGAATCAATGTGTGTAAGTTCAGGGAAGGAAAGACAAAGTCTCCCGTATCCGGGCGTAAGGCGCATCCTTCAGCAGCACCTTCTTGTGCTTGTCCAGCAAGTAAAGGGTAGGCATCGCCTTCAGGTCGTAGAGCGCCTTGTCTTTCACTCCCATCCTGTCCTCCCCTGTCGTCCAGTTGCCGGGCATCCCGTTCAGGTATTTCTTCCAGACTTCCGTATCGCCTTCGGTGTACACGGCCAGCACGGCCACCCTTCCGGCAGCCACCGCTTCGGCCAGGCTTCTGTCGGCAAACATGCCCCTCATGATGTCATGGCAGGAATGGCATTCCGGGTCGTAGAACACCAGAATCAGATAATCTCCTTTTACCTTAGTGGAGTACAAAGACCTGCGGGCTCCATCCGGCAGATAGTAGTCAAAATTCTCCGCCTTGCTTCCCGGACAGTTACGGCCTATCAACTGCAACTTGAAACGATAAGTTTCCACCAGTGGGTCATTGGCGGGAAGATTTTCCATCATACTCTTTAGATAAACGCCATATAGTTCCTCATTATAATAAGGAGAATTCGGATTATAGAGATACTCCTCCACGTAATACTTCAACGAGTCCGTCAGTAAGCGGTTCTCCGTAATTCCCTTGCACAACACCCCGAAGCCCTTGTCCACCGCTTCCTTTTGTTCCGCAGGCATACTTGCAGACAAGGCCACAAAGCGGGACAGTCCTTGCATCCGCACCGGCCTGCTCCGCAGCAGTGCCGTGTCCTTAAAGTCAAAGGCATCCCAAAAGTGTGCCACCAGGTAGTTTCTTGCCTCCTCTTCCGAAGCAATCATGCCGGGGATTTCCGGCATCGGAAAAACCGCCTGCTCCGGACGGGCCGGGCTGCCTGCCGTGTTCGTCTCCGTCTTTGTGCCTTCTTCGGCCTTTCTGGCAGCCTGACCGCATGAAAGCAGCCCACATACAAGTATTCCAGTAATCCAACGGTTCATCTTCACTTCGAGTTTAAGGGTTATCATTGGGCGGTTCTTCACCTATGCCATTGTATCTTACGCACCGCACCGGGGAGGCCGAAATACGGTTGGCATAGTCGAGGGTGATTTGATCTCTATATTCAGGAGATACATTCAGCACCTTATACACATTATTTTCAAACTTATCATTTTTAATCAGAAAACTTCTCCCCCGATGGTTTTCATAATAACTCCCATTCGTGCCTGTTCCGTCACTGATTCGGGCATCCTGATAGTCGCCCAGGTTGCCCACCTCATACCAGGCATGTGTATCATCCGTTCTTCCCCGGTCGTGTCCTTTCCATCCGGCAAAAGGGAAATAATTCCAGCTAAATCCATTTTTAAAAACAAATCCATAGGTATCTTCTGAGTATTGCCTGTTCGATTTCGCGTTCTCAAAAATCAATTTCAGCTCATCATAAGCCACTCTATATCCATAAGGACAAGGATCGTATATGGTTTTCTTCGTAAAGCCATTAGTTCCTCCTCCCCATAAATAATCAACCGACCTGTACAACCAGTCATTTGAATAGGTCACTCCAAGATTGGCTGAAGCTATCAGGTCCAAAGGATGCAGTATGGCATCCTGAGTCGTAGGGAATTGAGGAATGGTTCTATACACAAAATTTCTTGTTCCCTGGTCCATATAATAATACTCAGCCGTGGAAAGAGAAGATATGGAATAATTAGAAGAAGGTGGTCCCGGAGAGGGGTCCTTTCTTCCCCACTGGTAATATAGTCCGTAAGTACTCAATGCATCGTCCCCGTCTGTCCACTGGCTTTTCAATGCTCCCAGGTTCATGTTCATCACGGCAATTGTCCTCGGATCAGACCCACCGCCAGCCTCTTGTATAGTATAAGTTATATCTTCTACTCCATTCACTACCCATATATGCCATGACCACAAGATATTATCCTCCTTGTCATACACCGCAAGTACGGCATTTCCTTGCATGGGATTGTCTGTATCCCGACATTTTTCATTCAGCACAAATCGCACATAGCCATGAATAAGCTCCGCATGAGTGATTAACGCCGACTCACTCTGCCAAAGAATCCGCACTTTCTGGGGGTCGAAATTCACGTTTTCAGGATATAAATTATCGGACGGATTATTGATGACTCCATCCATTCCCCTGCCGGCAGTCATCGCATGGAAATAAAAACCTTCATACCATTCGGTATTAGGTTTTTTCATTTTTTGCTGGTCAATAATAAAACTATTGGCAAACTCAAAGTCCTTTCTGCTGGTGTTATAAGGAGAAAGGTCTTTAAACGACTCAAAATTTTCATTTCCTATCACCACATCAATCGTACCATTTGCCTTCATGTCGATGACAATGTTATAAATGCAGCCCTGCTCCAGAATGGGTTTGTCGGTCGTCTGTCCATTCTCTGTCACTTTAACGGTAGTCGGAATCGTGGCATTGAACACTCCCGCATCCGTATGAATCTCGATGGGAGTTTCCACTCCCGGCTGTATCAACATGTAACCAAGATAGGTTTTATCCATCGAGATAGCTTGCTTCATCTCTACCGGATAAGAGGGCACCTCACTAAACTCCGGATAGTCCGGATTAGAGGATAAGGGGGTTTTTATGACAGACATGTTTTGCGGGTCAGACCATGCTTTCGCCTCGCCGAACTGAGGCTGAACACCTTCAATGGGCAAAGTCGAAGTGGCTCCCTGCACAAATGAAGAAGCACCGTTTCCACGGCTCTGCTTGGTTGGCAAGGAGATAGCTACCGTAGAAGGCTGGTTCACAAATACCACATCATTGATATTCTTCCACGCAATAAGGCTCAAATCACTTTCCTCCACCTTGATATACAGTCGTACCGCACTAAGATAATGATTGAAGGTAAAATAATTGCAATATTTATATCCTTTGGCCGGATTCATATAATCCGTAAAAACATGGCCGTAGGGCTGGACATCGTAATCGGTTGAATTATTATTCTTGAAGTTCGCAATCTGCATACGTCCTTCCCTCATATCTGTCATCATCACATCGGTTTCTCCATCCAGCATATTCTTAAACTCCACACATTCTTTCCCGTCCACTACTGTCAAGGAAGAAGCAGCGTCAAATTTGCCTTCCGCAGGTTTTCCTTCAGGACCCACAGGCACATTATAGGTGCGAGGATACCAGCCTACCATTCGCGTAATCCCTGCCACAGGGTCTGTAGTTTCATCATTATCGTGGTCGTAATAATTATAGGTCTGGGTAGGATAAAATACGATTGACCTGAAATGAATATTCTCCGTATTATCCGCCGAAGAAAGCACCTCCGAATTAACCATGGTCGCCCCTTCCCATTTTTCGAACAAAGGCACTGTATAGTTTTCTGGAGACACACCATCCACATCCTGTCCTATCTTCAGGAAATTACACTCCAATGCCTGTGTGGTAATCTGTCCTATCAATCCCCGGCTGAGGGAAGACGAACCCTCTCCTTCCAGTCCCACCAGATTGCAAGAAGCGTCTACCTGGGAGCTGTTCTTTGGCGTCGTGCCGTCCGCTCCGCCCTGCAAATCAATCTCTTCCTTACAGGACATCCAGCCCACACAACACAAACACAATATGTAACAATATATTTTCATATCCATAACCAATTATTCCATTACACATCTCACCGGCTTAGATTCTTTCATCGAACTCATAATATATTGTTGGGTTTGGTACCCCCCCTGCCCCTTTCTAAAGCCCATAGCACGGGCTTTGCGTCCTCCGTCATTAGGCGTCACAGAAAAGACTTCTCCACCGGAACCCACATCTCTAAAATCAAGTTCATTTCCATTCGTCGTACCGGCAAACGGGAACCACACATTATCAGCCAGAATCTGTCCTTTGCTGTTACTTTGCTCCTCATTAAATAGAATTCCCCACTTAGTAGTTCCTGACCCAGTTAGATTATATGTAGTGTCCTCATTGGGAGCACAAATGTTTGCGGTAGAAAACACCAGATGGTTCATCACCCTGTAGCCCGGAGGACAAGGGTCCCACATGGTCTTTGCAAATGCATTTCCTTCTTTATTGTATTCACTGGTATATCCCCACAGGTTTCTCATTCTCTTATTCCCATTGAACTCTACATCTGCATAAGTAGTCTGCCACCAATAAGTATTCGGAGAAGTCAAGTAATGCAATGGATAGGTGGGAGAATCATCTATCGAGGTTTCCGCATGCGTCTCCAGCTGTGATTTCTTACTCCATTGGCCGTTTCGTTTCTCAAACCATTGACTTCTCTCGGCAGACTTACTGTCATAACTTTTTGGCCCGAACATCGGGTCTTTTCGTCCCCACTGGTAGAAGAAGCCGTAGGTGCTCAGCACATTGTCATCTGTAACCTCTGAAGCAGAAGCCGGAGCATAGGTTGCCCCCAGGTTTCTGTCCATAATGGCATAGTCGCCGAAACGTTTGCTTTCCACTCCCTCCGGCAACAGCCAGATATGCCATGTCCACAGTATCTTTCCACTACTGTTATAAACGGCAATACCCACATTTCCCTTCGTATTCTCATTCACAGTAGCATAAAACACGATTTCATTATCATACACCGAACCATTGTCCAGAATCCTTACCGGACAGGTTTCCTGAATCCGTGTCTGATCAGTTGTTTCATTCACGCCGGTCATAAATTTCCGGAACCAGCTATCGCTCGTCAAGTCTCCCTGCCACCATAGCACATCGGCTCTATCGATAGCCTGAATTTCAGCTCCCAGTCCTCCGTCAAAGTTCAACGGCTGAGAATTCCCCGACTCATCCATCACCACATTCAGCTTCGTCACCCCGTTTCCTCTCACATTGGCCTTGAACTTGTAATAGCCCGTTTTGCTTACAATATATGAATTGGCGGTCTGCATGCCGCTCAAGTCATTGATTACCGGTGCCGACTCTTCGAACACACACCTCACCGGGAAAGCCGTCGACCGCTGCGTATGATACTTCGGGTCATACACCACCGGCGTATAATACGAATTCTTTTGAGCCTCCTCCTCATCATAGCGGAAATGACAGGCAAGCCCCTTGTATTCATCGCCCTGTCCTTCCGTAGGGATATAGGGAGTGGCCGACAGCTGATACACATAGTTGTCACCGTAAAGGTTTATCTCTTCTGTATCCTCCAACTGTATTTGGCCATTAATTACACAACTGGTACCGGGATAATACACTTCCGTATAGTTCCCAATCATAATCCTATAACCGGCGTTATTGCCGTCCTTAGCCACGGAAGTCAACTGAATGTTGTCGGTCTGCGCTTCCCAGATGGCATCACTCGACACACGGTATCCCGGAGGACACGGGTCGTACAATGTTTTCACATAATCGTCTCTTTCGGAGATGTATCCCCAGAAATGGTCACTCGTAGCCTCATCCGTGGTCCAGTTGTTGGAACCCGGAGAATAGAAATAAGCCGTAGGCTCCTTGTGCGCTTCCGCCACAGTCACCCGTCTCGGCTGTACATTGGTACCCCATATACTCTCATAGCTAGGGTCAATCGTTCCTCTGAACAAGGGGTCCTTTCTTCCCCACTGGTAATATAATCCGCTCCAGGCCGTCATATTCTTTTGAAATCCCTCCCAGCTGGCAGTCACCGCTCCCAGATTTCTGTCCAACGCCACAGAACCATTGGAATATCCCTGGTTCATCGGCTTGTCCGTTATCCAGATATGCCAGCTCCAGATGATGTCGCCTGCCTTATTATAGGCCGCTATCTTCACATTTCCCTTGTACTGAAGCGCGTAGTTTTCCGGATTGCTCTTGTCTCCCAGCACTTTAAACATCACTTTCCCGTCGCTCAGCTTATCCGAAATCAGTTCCACCATCTCCGTTTTTCCACGCTCCCCCATATCCGTTATAGGAACCATCTTTCCATTTTCAAGCTTCATCATGGCATCCGTACGTAATATCTTCACTTTATCCACCTGCAAGGATACATCCTTGTCGGGAAGCGCAATCGTCGTTCCGTCCCTCCGGGTCAAAGTGTTGACGCCGTTTCCCTTGACGGTGGCGTCAAAACAATATCCCATATTGGCAGACGACACGATATAGCAGTTGGCCGTGCCGTATCTGGAAAGGTCGGTCAGCAGCTGCATATTCTCTTCTATCACATAGTCATTGCCATCATACTCCCATTTTCCGGCAGACACCTCCGCATTGATGACGCCCTTTGACGAAAGCTTCAAATAAATCGTATAGGCATACCCGGGCTTGAAGTTCCGCGCAATGGAAACGGAATTTCCCGATTGCTCGTTCTCAGTCGCCACTTCTATGCCCAGCACACCGATAGAAGGCGCTCCTCCCAATATCGTCCCCATATATGAGGCACTTAAATCCGTATTTCCTATCGGAAGCTTTTTATCTTGCTCTGTATCAAAAAGATTCATTTCAGTATATTCCGTCTGGCTTTCATCGCTATACGTAAAGTTCACCGGAGCCACCTCCGATGCGGATAAATCGCCCGGCAAAGTCGCCACAAGCTGCTCGGGCAGATTCTGGAACGTCACCTGATGCAGATTTCCCCATTGTTTGGCAGCCTCTTCATCCACATAGTAAGCATAAATCTTATACTGGCACAAGGCATGCTTGAACGACAGTTCCGGCATGCCGTCCGTAAAGTTTCCACGGATAAAATCACTGAACAGCACATCGGTCTTGCCATCAATGTCATATGTCATCGTGTTACCCTGAGCAATCAGGTTTCCATTACTGTCTTTCACCCACCGGTCACTCTCCCGGGGATACCAGCCCAGAAAACCTACGTCGTGCGTTCTGTCCTGATAGAACTCCGAATTATCAAAGGTCACAAGACGTTTCCAGGAATCCGTAGCTACCGGATTACCCATCGTGGCCGCTTTTATCTGTCTTCCCACACACGAGTGATTCCCGTCGGTCTCATCCCATCGAATCATCCCTATTTCCAGTTCGCCGGTCTGGGTATCGTAATCAATGACATTCAAGTCCGCCCGGCTCTCCACAGAAGAAGATATGTGTGCACCAAGGGTTATCATCCGTCCTTCCACGGACATAGACTCATCCTTACATCCCCCTACAGACAGCAAAGATATACACAATATGAATATAATCGACCTGTATTTCATGACTTTTCGTGTTAATCGGGTATAAACGTTCCTTCTATCACATTCGATGTGTCCCATCGTTCCACCACAGCCTGTAATTCCATACTTGTATCAATATTCAAATAGTACCTCACCTTGTGTCCGATAGTCCATTCGGCAGGTTTATAACTATCCAAGGAAAACATCACATCATACAACTGCCAGGTATTGTTTTCCAGTACTTGATATGCTATTTCCAGTGTATTCACAGAACCGAGTGTCTGCGGCACGGTAAGAAACCGCATAAAACGATAATCCGTATGGTATTTTCCTTTGGCCTCCTCAAACTCCAGCACCTGAAATCCGTCTGATTCTGTTGTCTGTTTAACATAAGCAACAGTCTCATTCTCCGTGGCATTACTCCACAAATTTTTCATGCCTGTAGCCCCCGGACTGTCTCCATTTGTGGCATGATTGGTCAATGTCATGCGGGTTTTCCTTTTTACTCCGCTGAATGTAACGCACGTTACCTTTGCATCGGGAATATTGCTTCCTCGTGTAATATACAGCTCCACCCCTGACGTGACCCTTTCAAACTGAAGGTTCACTATCGGACGGTCTGCTCCTCGAGCCGACACGCGATAGGACAACAGATAATCTGCCCAATGACCGGGGTCATCATCATAGGAATCCGGCTGGGTAATTTCTACATAACGTCCGTTCTGTGAATTAGAAATATAAGGACCACTACCTGAATTTCCTTGATTAGGTTCGGGCAGGGACACATAGCCGTAGAAGGTATATGTGAGATTGTTGTTCCACCTTAAATTATCATCTCGCCAGATTCCGGCTGAAAGGAAATCAATCTCCCGGTTATTTATGCCGGAAGCTGAATTCTCGTCGGACACGTATATGGGAGGCTCCAGGTTCAGCAACTCCTCCGTATCCTCCACAATCGTCCGTGAAGTGCCTGCCACCACATATTGCTGCGACTTGACATGAAACAAAATGGATGCATCTTCCTTTTCGGCAGGCGTATCCTTAGTGCAGGAAGTGCTCATCACTCCTGCCAGCAGGCTGCTGCCCATAGCTATATAGATAAAAAACCGATGTCTCATACTCATTCAAGGTCTATGTCGTGAATAATCCAAGGACGGACTTCTACTTGTATGTTGATTCTGTCATCCTTCACATATAGGTTGTACGTATATTTTTGTCCAGCACGCCAGTGATTCGTTTCCGCAGCGGACAAAGAAAGAGTCCGTGACATATTACCCTGCGAGAAACTCACTTGTAAGCTCTTAAAAGCCGTTTCATCGTGCGGCCACATCAACAGATAGCCTTCACTGCCGACTTCACCGTATCCGGCAAATACGTTATATGCCTCGTTGTAACTCACAGAGGCTGACCCGGTGCGTGCTATTTCTCCTTCTCCGGTACCCGTAGTTGCATCAAGCTGATACGATACACTTCCATCGGACAAAGACAAGGTGGCCTGTTGTGTATTGAACAAACCTGAGAGCTTGAAATCTGAAACTGTAATAGTGCCGTTCACGTCGAACAGGTTCACCACATTGAACTGCACGGCGCAGAGCAGGTGGTTCAGGCTGAATTCGACGGGGGCATGCGGGTTGGCCACGGTCTCCATGTTACGGCTGTGCCAGGCATAGAGGAAGTCGAACTGGCTGGTGGGGGTGATTTCCCATTGTGATATACCTAATGCATCCATAGTCTCATAGTATGTCACGGTGGGATAATTGGTTCCGTCCAATGTTACTCCGTTTTGCTTGCTCAGGTAGGCAGTAAAAGCATGTGTACCGGTTTCCGTCCAGTATTTCAGGGGTGAATAGGTCCAGTTGCCGCTTCCGTCGCAGGTCACCGGGGTGGTGGCATCCATATAGAGAACCGACTGTCCGGAAGTGGTATAGAGGTCGTACACGGTGAGCTTGTTTCCGGCCAGGTTAATATTCTCCGAGTCTACCAGGTTGCCGACCCTGGACACGGCAGCAGTCCCAAACGACATGGGTATGCCTTCCGGTGCTTCCGGAGTGGATTTCTTACACGAAACGGCAAAAATCCCTGCCCACAAGGAAATATAGATTACGATTTTCTTCATACCGATGTCTGTTTAATTAAAAAGAGGTAAGTCCCCTTACCGGCAAAGGGGTTGCTTTGTCGGTAAGGGGGAATAGGGTTGTGAGGGTTATGGTTTGGTAGTTAGTGGAGTTACATCCACAGTTCCTTCTTCTGGCCCACCCCATCCTTGAACAGAATTTACATCAAATGTGATATAGGGGTTTTCACCCAAAATATCTGCTCCAATTGATACAGTGTAAGTGTAATACGTATTCTTAGCCCAATTTGTTGTAATACCTACACTTGCAGTCGCATTACCTTTTAGCAACGTACCACCTGAAGTCGCATTATCAAATACATTGCAGGTAATAGTCAAGGTTTTTGTAATTTCACCTGAAGTAGTACCTTGCGGAACTACCAGCCAGTCAAATGTATTACCTGTTGTAGTTGGATCATCGCTGCCAGCATAAGAAGTTGTTACTAAAGTAGAAGTACCTTCTCCTTCCGTAAAAGTGGCTTTTTTTGTTCCCGGAGTATCAAGTTCTCCCCAAGCATCATTTGCGTAAGTATTTGTCGTTGGAACATCTGTAAGCTCAATCTTCGTAATTTCAATTCTTACAGGTATCTTCCAATGCGTTTCATCTTTACTTGTCGTCCTCGGTTTAAAAATAAAATCAATCTTCGACAGAATGTGATTAAAGTCGAATGAAACAGACCTCGCACCAGATGAAACATTATCTTGAGGAGTTGCTGTCATGTAATCTATCTGGTTTGCTTCAGTAGCATCAACAGTTATTGGACCAAGGGAATATGTTCCAGCTGTTCTAATATCAACACCATAATTATAATTATAATTAAAATCAGGCCCAGATGCTTTGTACGGCGCAATCGCTGCAAACTGATAATTCTTGCCACTCACCCAAGGAACAAGCGGAGTATATTCCCAGTTAGCTTGTGAGTCATTCAAATTACCTTCATTACTCCATTTCACCTCTTTGTTTTCAAAAACAGTTACAAATCCTGAAGATCCATTGTCATATCGGCCAAATACAGAGAAGTTTTTATGACCAAGGCCTTGAGCTGTTGTAGTAGCCCTCGTAACCTTATTCGCAAACGGATCAAAGCCGATGTAACGAGCTTCGGCCTGATCGACCACCTTGTCTACGGAGCAACTGCTCATTGCTCCCACGGCAAATACCGCCACCCATAAAAAAATGTTCTTTTTCATCACTCTACTATTTTTAATGTTAATATATTTCTCCCCTCATCTGTTATACAGGCAATTCAATCTGCTCGTTGTCGCCCCAGTCGTTCACATCCACCTCGAAGCCGCTGTCATTGTTCCCCTCCCCTTCGTCGGGCGTCACTTCGATGTCTTTCACTATCAGCACTCCGCCACGGGGCTGCTGCAGCACCTGGTCGGTCACATCGGTTTCTATGGTCTTCACCTTCCCGCTACGCAAGGCCAGCTCCAGCGTCAGGATATTACGTGTCTCTTCGCCGGCACGCGGACGGTCTTGTCGGGATACTCCCACACGGGAATCTATCTCATCCGGCGAATAGAAATGTCCGTTGGGGTATTCGTCCGTGGGTACAGGGTCGAAGTTGCACAGCCCGAACGAACGTACCACCGCTTCCACCCCGTAGTCGCTCACCTCGGCCTCGTCGTAGAGCACCGTCACCACATCGTCCAGCGTGCGGCGTGTGCTCAGGTTCACCGTACCTGCCATGCCCGACAAGGCTCCCCGGGCCTCGACCACGTATTCCTTTCCTGCCGTAAACTCGTAGCGCACAATGTAGCTCAGCACCACCGGATACATGGGCACATCCACCACGATGCGTATCACGTCGCCCGTCACGGCATCATACTGTTTCTCGTCAATCAGGAAATCATTGTCGTAGCTGGAGAAAAGATAGTCCGGCGAATTGACGGTCACCTCCTGCGGATTGTTCTCGGAATACGGGCTGCGGGTTCTCGAACGCGTGGTGGCCGTGATGGCCGACGAAAGGTCGGCATCCTCAAAGATGATGTACTCCGTGTCGTTATTGTAGAGCAGGGTGCTGTAACGCCCCGGCTGCAGTTCTACGGCTCCTCCCCCCGAAGGCAGGTTGTACACCTGGCGGTAGCGGGCGTCGTCGGACGACTGTGCCACCAGGCGCACCCCTTCCGGCTCGTCGGGAATAATCTTGCTCCAGTCCACCTTCCACTCAGGATTCCACTGCGTCTCCCAGTCAATGTAATATTCGATGTTCCACTTCAGGTACCAGTTTATTTCGAGCATAAGGTTGGCGTTATGATTATGATCCATACACAAGTCCTTATGCTGGCAGGCACTCAATCCACATGCCGCCAGAAAGCCCCCTAATATGATACGTTTCATTTTCATCTCGCTGTTCCTTATTACCATTTTTTACCTCCAATGTGCCACACCAAGGTGATTTCCGCCTTCGTGGGGCCAATCCAGTTTCTGCGCTTGGTGCGCTGCCACACATAATGCTCGTCAATGGGCTGATACTCCTTGAAATCGCCCCGGAAATAACCCAGTCCGATACTGAAATCCAGATTCAGACGGCGCGCTATAGGCATGGCATATCCGTAAGCCACTCCCCCGCCAAAGCTCCAGTCGTCCACCATCTGTCCTTTCTTTCCTAACTCAAAGTCGAACGTACCGGCCTGCACGTACACACCTAAATGGTGTCCGGTGTACTTGTCACCGTAGCCGTTCTTGCCCAGCCACCACCGGCCCTCCACATCGCCGCCGTACACGCGCCAGTAAAAGCTCTTGCGGTCACTCTTCCACCAGGCATACATCCAGTTGGCCGCCACCGACCACCGGTCGTGGAAGAAAAACTCCAGTCCGATGTTGGGTGTCATGGCCGCGTCATACAGCAGGTTGGTCCTCACCGCAAAATGAGGGAAGACAAACCCACGTTTCTTCCCCTCTTCCGGCTGGGAATATGCCGACAAGCGGGCAGGCATATCAGGAGGCAGCACAAGCAAGCGTGGCTCTGCCTGGGAAAAACAAAATTCTTTTCTGGAATAATTAAACATGACCTGAGCCGAGCGGAGCTTGGGAATGTGCTTCTTTAAGATGTACCGATACAATGTGCGGTTCTGCTTCAGCTTCCGTTCTTTCTCCCCCTGCGACTGGCTACCGTTGATGATGTCGAGCAACTCCTGACGGGAAGGAATGTCCGTATCCTGCTCGGCTATTTCTTTCAACGCCACCCAGTTCTCACCCACAGGCACCTGCACAATCATACGATTCTTGAAGTCGGGAAAAATACGAAGCAAATATTCGTGCAGACTCTTTCCTCTTTCTACCGAAAGACGATAATTGTAAAGACTGTCTCCATCGGGTGAGGCAGACGAAAGAATGCAAAGCGAATCAATCTTCACGTCTTCTATAGACAACAAGTTCCTGAAACCGTTTTCCAGCGCTTTCAGGCGCAAACGGTTGTCAGCAAACAGCGAATCGACCCGGGAATTGCTAATCTTATATAATATGGTATATTCTTGGGAATATTTCTTCTCCACAAGACCTTGGCCCCACAATACGGACACATAAAAACACGACAACAGTATCGCCATACAGCGAATTCTTTGGCATGTCCATATATTGCCCATCACCTTCATACGTCCTGTCCCTCAAAGTAATATGTGAATAATCAAAAAGCCCCTGATATATTTTTGCGTTACAAAGATATCACAAAATCCTTTACCCGCAATTTCAAGTTCACATATATTAACCCTGAAAGTCAAAATTTTGACAATTTACAAAGCTGATAAAGAAATATTTAAATCTTAACCATAAGATGAATTTAACATTTTTATTTAAAACAAGCATAAAATCAAAACAACCTCTTTCTGCACAAAGAAAGTCACAATCCGGCATAAAAAAACCGTTGGCAAGCAACGGTTTTTCCTCTATTTTTCTGATTATATTAGAATTCACTGGTGAAATGAAACTTGATGTGCTTAAAATCCATCTGTGCCATCTGAAGCACATAACCGCTATCGGCCAGGAACACATCGCGTCCGTCACGGTCTTTCGCCATATACTGATACTTACGTTTCTTGAAAGCTTCCAGTTCAGCCGGATCATCGCTTTCAATCCAGCAGGCTTTGTACAGACTCAACGGTTCCCAGCGGCACTTCGCATTGTATTCGTTCTCCAAACGGTACTGAATAACCTCAAACTGCAACTGGCCCACCGTACCGATAATCTTGCGTCCGTTGAACTGGTTGACAAACAGCTGTGCCACACCTTCGTCCATCAACTGATCAATACCCTTGTTCAGCTGCTTGGTCTTCATCGGATCGGCGTTCTCGATGTACTTGAACATTTCCGGAGAGAAGCTCGGCAATCCCTTGAAGTGCAGCATTTCACCTTCAGTCAGTGTATCACCAATCTTGAACGTACCGTTATCCGGCAAACCGATAATATCGCCAGCCCAAGCCTCATCTACTGTGGTCTTGCGCTGTGCCATGAACTGCGTGGGTGAAGAAAAGCGCATGGTCTTGTTATGACGTACGTGCAGGTACGGCGTGTTACGGGTAAACTTACCGGAACATACCTTGCAGAAGGCTACACACGAACGGTGGTTCGGGTCGATGTTGGCCGTAATCTTGAATACGAAACCGGTAAACTTAGGTTCTTCAGGCTGCACCTCGCGTTCTTCTGCCTGTACCGGACGCGGACTTGGCGCAATTTCCACAAAACAGTCGAGCAATTCCTGCACACCGAAGTTGTTCAAAGCCGAACCAAAGAACACCGGAGCCAATTCTCCTTTCAGGTAATCGTCTACGTTGAATTCCGGATATACTCCGTCAATCAGTTCCAGCTCACTGCGCAACTTTTCCGCCAGCGGTGTACCGATATGGTTGTCCAAGTCCTCTGTATGGATGTCCACTTCCACCTTCTCCGTCACCACCTGCTTAGAAGGCTGGAAAAGGTTCAGTTTCTGCTCGTAGATGTTGTACACACCCTTGAAGCGAGGACCACTCTCAATCGGCCACGTCAGCGGGCGCACGTTGATAATCAGTTCTTCCTCCAGTTCATCCAGCAAATCGAACGGGTCCTTAGCCTCACGGTCCATCTTGTTGACGAAGATAATCACCGGCGTGTTACGCATACGGCAGACTTCCATCAGCTTACGGGTCTGTGTTTCCACACCCTTCGCTCCGTCCACCACGATGATTACACTGTCCACTGCCGTCAAGGTACGATACGTATCTTCGGCAAAATCCTGGTGACCCGGTGTATCGAGGATATTAATTTTATAGTCATGGTAGTCAAACTCCATCACGGAGGTAGTGACCGAGATACCACGCTGCTTTTCGATGTCCATCCAGTCGGACGTGGCCGTTTTCTTTATCTTGTTTGATTTCACGGCTCCGGCCACCTGAATCTGTCCACCGAAAAGCAACAGCTTTTCCGTCAACGAGGTCTTACCGGCATCCGGATGCGCGATAATCGCAAATGTTCGTCTTCTTGCTATTTCCTGATTTGCCATATTTATTGTTTTAATTTTTCAATACATTCTGCCAGACTGTCCATCCAGTAAGGCACTTCCACGCCGTAGGTTTTCTTCAGCTTGGTCTTGTCGAGCACAGAATAGTGCGGACGACAGGCTTTCGTAGGATAGTCCTCTGTGTGAAGCGGAGACACATGGCAAGTGGTGATACCCGCCAGACGATGGATAGCCTTGGTAAAATCATACCAGGAGCAGACTCCTTCGTTGCTGAAATGATAAATACCCGGCACGATACCCTTCTCCAGAGCCACAAAAATGGCCTGAGCCAAATCACGTGCATAAGTTGGCGTACCAATCTGGTCGAAGATAACTCCCAGCGTTTCTTTCTCCTGGCCCAAGCGAATCATGGTCTTTACGAAATTATTGCCAAACGTAGAATACAGCCATGCCGTACGAATCACCATCGTATTAGGACACTGCTTCAACGCTTCCTGCTCACCAGCCAGCTTGGTAGAGCCATATACGGAATTCGGACACGGCGTATCTTCTTCCTTATAAGGAATATGTGCTGTGCCATCGAACACATAATCCGTAGACACCTGCACCAGCCAGCCGTTACGGCTCTGTGCTGCCTTGGCCAGATAGCCCGGAGCCACATGATTCAGTTTGTCACAGAGTTCCACGTTGTCCTCTGCCTTGTCGACTGCCGTATAAGCCGCACAGTTCACAATCACATCAATCTGATGAGTCGAAACGAAATCCATTACTGCCTGCTCGTCGCAGATGTCCAGTTCTGCCACGTCAGTAAAGAAATACTCAAAATTCTTGTGTTCTTCTGCCAGCAGACGCATTTCATTACCCAACTGTCCGTTGGCTCCCGTCACTAATATCTTTTTCATTTTCTGTGATGTTTTAATCCAGTTCCAAATCGCCTTCCTTATCCTTAATATAATATCCGGCCAGCATCGCCAGCAAATCACTGATGGCCTTCACTGCCTTCATGGTTTCTTCACTGATTTCCTTCTTCTGCAGCTTCAGCATCAGCACCCCATACATGGCATCGAAGCAAGTCTCCAGTTCAGGCACGTCCTTGTCGCCACCCTTGGCACGCAGTTCCACAATAAAAGGAAGCACCTTGTAATACGCCGCACTGTAATACGGGAATTTAGGCGAACGCAACAAACGCAGGTGCAGGTCGGTCAGCCAGACGATGATGTTCTTGTTAATCTGCACGTGTCCCTTTTCCAGCACCCCTTCCTGCTGCATCATGTTAATCAAGTCTTCATACCAGCGGGCCAGTTCCTTCTTCTGCTCGTCGGTAGCCGGATAAGGCTCAATGATATTCTTACGGATGCGTTCCATGTCGCAGCCGTTGGCACGAATCAAGTCCTCCACCTGCCACATATACAGCAGGTATTCGGCGATATTCTTTTTTTTAAGTTGTTGAGAAATATACATATCCTATCAAGAAAAAGATTTGCCGGCAATGGCCAGAACGATTCCCACCACCGCCGCTATCATGACCACGACACCAATGATGCGGTTGAGCACCCAGATGCCGCGCAAATTAAATCGTGAACGTACTTTATTGACAAAATAAGTAATGCTGAACCACCAGCCCAATGCTCCCAAAATAATGGCCAGATAACCCACTAACTGGAAACCAATGGGACTGCCCGGCATGACAAACGAGAAACGGGCAAACAGACCGATGAACAGGAAAATAATCAAGGGATTGGACAGGGTAACAAAAAATGCCGTTACAAAATTGTGCAGATACGTTCCGCGCGTACCTGAAGACGGACGAAGTGACTTCACCGGATTACTGCGGAAGGTATAGATACCAAAAGCCAGCAGCATGATGCTGCCCACCACCTGAAGAAAAATATGATGCTTCAGGATGAGTTCGTCCATGAAACTCATTCCGTATCCCGTAATCAACGCATAGCAAATATCACTTAATGCCGCCCCGACTCCCGTCACGAAACCAAACCAGCGCCCTTTGTTCAACGTACGCTGAATACAGAGCACACCGACCGGTCCCAAAGGAGCAGACACGACAATGCCGATAATCAATCCCTTCAGCAACAAATCAAGTATAGTAACCTGTTCAATCCAATTCATACTGCAAAGATGCTACTTTTTTACGAAAGTACCTACATTTTTATACGATTATCATTAAGAGCATGTCTGAAAAAACAACAATTTAAGAAACCCTAAAGAGATAACAGGAAGACATTTCTGCATTTTTTACGTCTCCCGGCACAAAAACGTATGTTTCCCTGTCGGGAAACGTAGGGTTCCGCCATGAGAAACATACGTTTCCTGTCAGGGAAACATAAAACAGGCAAGCCCGCTCTTTCCTCAACAAAGAGAGGTTTGCGAATTTCTATCACACAAAGAGTACAGCCAGAATGCCCAGCCCTACCGCCACAATGGTAGAAATCAGTCCTGGCATCATGAAAGAATGGTTCAGCACGTATTTTCCGATACGGGTGGTACCCGTGGTATCAAAATTGATGGCTGCCACTACCGTCGGATAGTTCGGAATGAAAAAATACCCGTTGACTGCCGGAAAGAGGGCAATCAGCATATAGGGCGAAATGCCCAGCGCCATACCCAAAGGAAGCAAGGCACGGATAGTTGCCGCCTGACTGAACAGCAGGATGGACATGACAAAAAGCGCAATACCGAAAAGCCACGGCATATCGGTCACCAAACCAAATATATTTTCCTTGATGACGGCAATGTTGCCCGAGATAAAGGTATCGCCCATCCACGCAATACCGAAAATAGCCACAACTGCCTGCATACCCGCATTGAAGACCGAACTTTTGGCTGCCTTCATCCCACTGGTACCGGTCAGCAACAGAATCAGTGCAGCTACCGACAGCATGAGCACTTCAATGATATGGGCCATCTGCATCACCACTACCCCCTCAGAGGTTTGAAACGACGGACGAAGACTATCTATGGAGCCAAACAGCACGATGCCGACCGTAGCTCCTAAAAACAGCAGTACGGAGGTCAGCGCCTTGCCTGGATTGGCCACTTCAGCCGTACAATAATTGGCACCCGACAGTTCGCCCGACTTCAAGCGTGCCTGATATACAGGATCATCTTTCAGCTCCTTGCCTACCCGCATGGAATAGAGCGCACCGACCAGTACGCCTACCAAGGTGCAGGGAATGGAAATCTTCAAAATATCAAACAAGGTAATGTCATATCCGGCCAGCATACTCAACAGGGCCACCGTAGCTGCAGAAATAGGGCTGGCAGTAATAGCCTGCTGGGAAGCAATGACGGCAATCCCCATCGGGCGTTCCGGACGAATGCCCGTTTCACGAGCCACTTCGGCAATGACCGGAAGTACGGAATAGGCCACATGCCCCGTTCCGGCAAAGAAGGTAAAAAGGTAAGTCACCAGCGGACTCAACAGCGTGATACGCTGAGGATGGCGACGCAAGATTTTCTCTGCCCATTTCACCATCAAATCCAATCCTCCGGCAGCCTGCATGCAACCGGCAGCTGCAATCACTGCCACAATCATCAGCATCACATCAATAGGGGGAGTGGTGGGTTCAAGACCAAAGATAAAGGTAAGTACGGCCAGCCCCAAGCCTCCAAAGACTCCCAAACCGATGCCGCCTACACGCGCTCCGACAATAATTGCCAGTAACACAAACAGTAATTGTAACCACATAAACAGAAAGAGTTTTTTAATTTAAGGTGCAAAGATAGGCATATTCAGTGATAACTTTTATTTTTCTTCGTAATTCCGAGGATTTTCTCTACCTTTGTACCACTTTTAAAGCGCATTGAATATTCATTATAACATACAAGTGCTATGATTCTATTTTTCAGAACACCCACAAACAGTGTGATTGCCACGGAATGCAATCAGGAACTGAATGCTGAAGACGTCAAGAAACTATGCTGGCTGTACAGCGATGCCACTGTGGAAAACGAAGACAACCTGAAAGGATGGTTCATCGGCCCACGCCGTGAAATGATTACCCCATGGAGTACAAATGCGGTTGAAATCACCCAGAACATGGGCCTCAACGGTATCCGTCGTATTGAGGAATACTTCCCGGTGAAAGATGAAAATGCCGACCACGACCCGATGCTACAACGTATGTATCACGGACTGGATCAGGAAATTTTCACGGTAGACATCAAACCGCAGCCTATCATATACATCGAAAACCTGGAAGAATACAACGAAAAGGAAGGTCTGGCGCTGTCACGCGAAGAAATGGACTACCTGATGAAGGTGGAAAAGGACCTGGGCCGCAAACTGACTGACTCGGAAGTATTCGGTTTCGCACAGATTAACTCTGAACACTGCCGCCACAAAATTTTCGGCGGTACGTTCATCATCGACGGACAGGAAATGGAGTCTTCTCTGTTCCAGATGATCAAGAAAACTACACAGGAAAATCCTAACAAGATTATCTCGGCTTACAAAGACAACGTAGCTTTTGCCGAAGGTCCGGTGGTAGAACAATTCGCTCCGGCCGATCACTCTACTTCTGATTACTTCATTATTAAAGATATCAAGACCGTCATTTCACTGAAAGCAGAAACACACAACTTCCCGACTACCGTAGAACCGTTCAACGGTGCGTCTACCGGTACAGGTGGTGAAATCCGCGACCGTATGGGTGGTGGTAAAGGTTCATGGCCGATTGCCGGAACTGCCGTATACATGACTTCTTATCCGCGTACAGACGAAGGACGCGACTGGGAAAACATTCTGCCGGTGCGCAAATGGTTGTACCAGACTCCGGAACAGATTCTGATCAAGGCATCAAACGGTGCTTCTGACTTTGGTAACAAGTTCGGACAGCCGCTGATTTGTGGTTCTGTACTGACTTTCGAACACGAAGAAAACAACGAAAAATATGCTTACGACAAGGTTATCATGCTGGCAGGTGGTGTGGGTTACGGTACACAGCGCGACTGCTTGAAGGGTAGCCCCGAAGCAGGAAACAAGGTCGTAGTCATGGGTGGTGACAACTACCGCATCGGTCTGGGTGGTGGTTCCGTTTCTTCTGTAGAAACAGGACGTTACTCTTCAGGCATCGAGTTGAACGCTATCCAGCGTGCCAATGCAGAAATGCAGAAACGTGCTTACAACGTGGTACGTGCATTGTGCGAAGAAGACGAAAACCCGATTGTATCTATCCACGACCACGGTTCTGCCGGACACGTAAACTGTTTGTCTGAGCTAGTGGAAGACTGCGGTGGTCTGATTCACATGGACAAGCTGCCTATCGGCGACGAAACACTTTCTGCCAAGGAAATCATCGCCAACGAATCACAGGAACGTATGGGCTTGCTGATTGACGAAAAAGCCATCGAACATGTACACAAGATTGCAGAACGCGAACGTGCACCGATGTACGTGGTAGGTGAAACTACCGGTGACCATCGTTTTGCCTTCGAACAGGCTGACGGTGTCCGTCCGTTCGACCTGGCCGTAGACCAGATGTTCGGTTCTTCTCCGAAAACTTATATGGTGGACAAAACTGTAGAACGTCATTATGAAAACGTTTCTTACGATGTCACCAAACTGAATGAATATTTGCGCCGCGTGCTGCAGTTGGAAGCCGTAGCCTGCAAGGACTGGTTAACCAACAAGGTAGACCGCTCCGTAACAGGTAAGATTGCCCGCCAGCAGTGTCAGGGTGAATTGCAGTTACCGTTGAGCGACTGTGGTGTGGTTGCCCTCGATTACCGTGGTGAAAAAGGTATCGCTACTGCACTGGGACATGCTCCGCAGGCTGCCTTGGCTAATCCGGAAGCAGGTTCTGTACTGGCTGTATCCGAAGCACTGACCAACCTGGTATGGGCTCCGCTGGCCGACGGCATGGACAGCATTTCTTTGTCAGCCAACTGGATGTGGCCTTGCCGTTCACAGGAAGGGGAAGATGCCCGTCTGTACAAGGCTGTGAAAGCATTGTCTGATTTCTGCTGCGAACTGCAAATCAACGTACCGACCGGTAAGGACTCTCTGTCCATGACACAGAAATATCCGAACGGAGAAAAAATCATCAGCCCGGGAACCGTCATCGTTTCTGCCGGTGGTGAAGTATCCGACGTGAAGAAAGTGGTTTCTCCGGTCATGGTCAACAAACCGAAATCTACCTTCTATCATATCGACTTCAGCTTCGACCAGCTCCGTCTGGGCGGTTCTGCCTTCGCACAGTCACTCAACAAGGTGGGTGATGACGTACCGACCGTACAGAATCCGGAATACTTCCGCGATGCATTCCTGGCTGTTCAGGAACTGGTGAACAAAGGCTTGATTCTGGCTGGACATGATATTTCTGCCGGTGGTCTGATTACGACCCTGCTGGAAATGTGCTTTGCCAACGTGGACGGCGGTATGGAAATCAACCTCGACAAAATCAAGTGCGACGACATCGTGAAGATTCTGTTTGCTGAAAACCCGGGTGTAGTTATCCAGGTAGCCGACAAGCACAAGGCAGAAGTCAAGAAGATTCTGGAAGATGCAGGTGTAGGTTACGTGAAGATTGGTGTGCCAACCGAAGAACGTCACATCCTGGCAACTCTGCACGATGCAACTTACCAGTTCGGTATCGACTACTTGCGTGATGTATGGTATTCTACTTCTTACCTGCTCGACCGCAAGCAGAGCATGAACGGCTGTGCCAAAAAACGTTTTGAAAACTACAAACAGCAACCGCTGGAATTTGTATTCGACAAGTCATTCACCGGCAAGCTGTCGCAGTTCGGTCTCGATCCGAACCGTCGTACACCGAGCGGCATCAAAGCAGCCATCATCCGTGAAAAAGGAACTAACGGTGAACGTGAAATGGCTTACATGCTGTATCTGGCAGGCTTCGACGTGAAAGACGTGACCATGACCGACCTGGTCAGCGGACGCGAAACACTGGAAGACATCAACATGGTAGTTTACTGCGGTGGATTCTCCAACTCCGACGTATTGGGTTCTGCCAAAGGATGGGCCGGAAGCTTCCTGTTCAACCCGAAAGCCAAAGCAGCCCTCGACAACTTCTATGCCCGCGAAGATACTCTTTCACTGGGTGTCTGCAACGGTTGCCAGCTGATGATGGAACTGGGACTGATTACTCCGGAAGACAAGAAGAAAGGCAAGATGCTGCATAACGACTCACATAAGTTTGAATCCAACTTCCTGGGTGTAACCGTACCGATGAACCGCAGCGTGATGTTCGGCTCACTGAGCGGCTCTAAACTGGGTATCTGGGTAGCTCACGGAGAAGGTAAGTTCTCATTGCCTTATCCGGAAGACCACTACAACGTGGTACTGAAGTATTCTTACGATGAATACCCAGGCAACCCGAACGGTTCAGACTACAGTGTAGCAGGTATTGCCAGCCAGGATGGACGTCATCTGGCCATGATGCCTCACTTGGAACGCGCTTGCTTCCCGTGGGAGAATGCTTATTATCCGCTCGACCGCAAGAACGAAGACCAAATCACTCCATGGATGGAAGCCTTCGTTAATGCCCGCAAGTGGGTGGAAGCCAACCGCAAGAAATAATCCGGAACTACCGGAAAATAATATAAAGTGGAGGTGCACCTCAAGCGCACCTCCACTTTTTTTATCTTTTCTTCCGCACAAAGTCCAGGATTTCCTTCCCTACATCTGAATGGATTCCTTTATTCATTCCATAAAAAAACGGTACACAAATCTAACTGTTCAGATTTATGCACCGCCTGTATTCGGAGTCCCCTTACACGGGTTTTCGTATCATATTCCTGCTTCGTTCAACTCTTACTGGAACAACTCCTTCAATTTCTCGGCCAGGGCCTCGCCACGCAGGTTCTCGCCCACCATTACCCCATCTGCTGTAATCAGATACATGGTCGGTACAAATTTCACCTTATAGAGTGCAGCGACTCCTGTCTCATCCAAAAAGTTCGGCCAGGGAAGCCCCTCTTCTTTCAAAGCTTTCTCCCAATCAGCCTTCTTTTGATCGATAGAAATACTTACAATCTCAAAACCTTTTTCGCTATATTGTGCATACAGCTTCTTCAGGTTCGGAATTTCTTTCCGGCACGGATTGCACCAGGAAGCCCAAAAATCAATCAATACATATTTTTTTCCTTGTCGCAATGTGGAAAGGGCTACTTCCTTTCCTGATTTATCTTTAACCTTGAAATCGGGCACTACCGTACCTTCTTTACCTGCCGGATAAAGCTCTTCTTTTACCTTCTGCCCGTAGTACGACTCCTTGGCAGCAGAAGACAATGCTTCATACCAAGGTTTCATATCCTCACTCAAATAGCTGGTAAATGAAATCATCATCAATGGCCCCCAGAATGAATCCTTGTTCGCCATGACTACCTGATGATACAGTGAATCTACCGTAGTAAAAAACACCTTATCGGCAGCTGCCCTGGCTTTACCATCCTCACTCTGCCGAAGTTCCTTAATTTTCGCCTGATCCTTTGATTTATAAGCAGCCATCATCAAGCTGTCAAAAGCAGCAAATTTACGGGCATTAAAGGCATATAACGAATCCAGATACGTCCGCGCAGACCACAACGAATCATAACGTGCACTCAGCGGAGAACCCTTTACCGACAAAGAAGACAGATTATAGGAAACTCCCCCGTCAGATTCCTTCTTGGCCACCAGCTTTCCCGTAACCTCCATCTGGGCATTTTCCAACATAAGATTACGCGAACCATACGCATCTTTCACCAACAAATGGAAAGCTCTCGGTTCCTCCATTTTTCCTGTAAACACAAACTGTCCGTTAACCACCGTCGTATCGGCAAAAGGCAGTTCACTGTCGTGGCTTACCGGCACCAACTGCACATGTGTGCCGTCGGGCAAGCCTTCAATATTACCTTTCAACACATAGCCATCTACTGCAGGCTGGCTGGTACATGCCGCTGCCATCAACCCCATAATGGCCATACAAGAGAAATTCTTCATTTTCATAATTCGATTTTATTTAGTTACATTTTGTTCAATTGTTCCATTTCCGGGATTATTGAGTGCCCCAGCCGGGAAAGGCATAGTCCACAAATGAGACGTAGGGCTCAAAGAATATTCCTGCCCCTCATAAGTTTTAGTCAAAGTCCGGGCATACGTACCTTCCTGATTATACCGGCGGGCATCCGCAAAAGGCACAATAGAGAAAATCAGTTCATTGTCTTTGGTGCGGCGAATCAGTGACAGCGCCTCTTCCAAAGTGGAAGCCTCAGCCGGACAATAGACTTCTGAACGGATACGGGTAATCCGCACGGCATTCAGCGTATTCATGGCTTCGGAATAATCGTTACCTTCGGCCAGTCGTGCCTGACACTCTGCCTTGATGAGATAAGCTTCACAAGTAGTCAGTCCTCCATGATTAAAATAACCCGACTCCAGTGCCTTGTAATACGTATCGTTATTATCTACCTTCAGTTTCCAGCGTGAAAGAAAACGAGCATCTCCTTCCTCGAAACGTGCAGCCCTTTCTACTGGAATATCCTTTTCATAACTATCGTACACAGATTGTTCACCCAAGCGCAGATAATAGTTCTCTACATAATCATACTGCATAGGAGTGGCAATCTTGTCATAATTGTCCGGATCATCAAGGGCAGTCTTATGTTCTTCATAGAATGCGTTCCAGTCGTAAAGCTGGTCATTCTGTTCCAAAGCTAAGTTGGCATAACGCAAAGCCTCACTGTAGTTCTGCATCTGCAGGTACACACGGGCCAGCAACGCATACCCCGCACCCAAATTGGGATGAATGGCCGTCATGGACTGGGCCGGTAAGCCCATTTCAATAGCCTCCTTTACATCTTGGATAATGAAATCATACATATCCTGAATGGACACCTGCGTGTAAGGCGCATCAATATCGGCACTGGTAATAAGGGGTACACTGCGCTTCTCGGCAGCCGTTGCCGCATCATACGTATCGGCATAATAATTGACCAGCACATCGTAGCAAAGCGCACGTATCACCTTGGCATACGCCATCACCTCGTTCCGTTCGGCATCTGTTGCTTCCGTAGCAGTCGGCACATTCTCTACAATCAGATTGCAACTGGAGATGGCACCATAAAGCACATAGTAAGTTCCTTCATCGGAATTATTCAGCACAATGCGGTCGGCCGATTCGTCCCACATATAATTGGCACGGCTCAAGCTTGGCGTATTCACCTGCGAATTGATCAGATAGATATCATTCAACAAATACAACGCATTAGTCACAGGAGTCCGGCCGATGGTATACTGGTCACGCAGCAAGGCTTCAAAATCTTCCAGGGTGGTAGGAATCTTGTTCCCCTTCGGCGCTATATTCAAATAATCATTGCATGAGCTGAGCAACAGGCAAACCAGCGCAGCTCCAAAGTATAATATCTTATTCATACGTTTCATACTATAATAATCGAGGTTAGAAATTCAAATACACACCACACAAGTAGTTAGGTTTGGCATAACCGCCCAGCAAGTATTTGGCATTGCTGCTCTTGGCCACCATAAACACATTTTCCATACCCAACATAATGCGTGCATTCTTCACATACAGTTTATGACACACACTGGCCGGAATGCGATACGTCAGTGACAAGTTTCTCAACCTCCAGTTGGTGGCATCCAACACATTGATGGAGGAATAGGCATACATGTTCTCGTAGTTATAGTTATACAGTTCACTCTCCGTTGAAATGTAACGCGGCACATCTGTGTAAGCCTCATCGCCCGGTTCACGCCAACGGTTTTCGATGTCTTTGCTTACAGGACTCATTCCTGAGCCGATGAAAGCCACATTGGTATTCCGCATCTTGTGTCCGCCTTCAAACAAGAACTGAACAGCCAGTTCCCAGTTCTTCCAGCGCAAATTCGTATTAATAGAACCATTGTAAACCGGTACGGTAGTTCCCAAATAAACTAAATCTTCAATCTCAGGAGGAGTCATATCGGTGTATAAATTTCCTTTGGCATCGTACACCTGAGGAGTTCCCGTTTCACTCAGTCCGGCCCACTGGTATCCGTAAATCGCATTGTACGGATTTCCCACACGAGGATAAGCCGTCGGATAATCAATTACCAGATACGACACAGGAGCTTCTACATTAATATAAGTTACCTTATTCTTATTGTAGCCCAGCACACCGCTGATATTCCAATTCCAGTCGTTATTCCGAATTACATCTCCTGACAAGGTCAATTCAAATCCCTGATTCGTCATTTTTCCGTTATTAATGGAATAAGTGCTGTATCCCCATCCTTCTGTAGGAACTCCGTTCGTGTTAGCCAACAAGTCTGTACCCCGTTTGTTATAATATTCAATAGAACCATTCAATCGATTTCCCAACAAGGCAAAATCTACTCCCACATTCAATGTAGTGGTCTTTTCCCAACGCAAGTTTGGATTTGGACGACTTGAAATAGTTCCCTGGATACCTCCTACCTGATTATTGTTGCTGTAGTAAGCAATCATATAAGGAGCAGAGTTTTTGGCAATATTACCTCCGATACCATAACTGGCACGCAACTTCAGCATATTCACCCACGATGCCTGAAAAAACTTTTCCTGGCTGATGTTCCATCCGGCACCTACTGACCAGATAGGACGCTTCTGATATTTGGAACCTGTAGAAAACAGGTTGGTCTTATCCCAACGAATACTTCCACTCACCATATATTTTCCATCGTACGTGTAAGCCGCATTGCTATATACAGATACATAACGGTTCACCAGTTCACGGATATAAGCAAAATTCTGCTGTCCAAAGGAAGCATCTCCCCATTGCCCGTTGAAATTACTCAACTTTCCAGCGTCAATCAAACTATACGTCAGCAACTGCGGGTCGTAGTTGTAAAGCGTGCGGTCATTATACTCCAGCTTATTTTCCCGTGTTTCAGTACCTAAAATCATAGTTACATCATGTACATCCGCAAATGTTTTATTGAAATCCAACTGCTGACGGAAATTATATGCATGTGTCGTATTGGAAGAAGTGAAAAAGATGTTTCCATACGGCAAGGCAAAAGTGGATGTTCCATCATTATTGGAAGTAGAGAATGTATTCACTTTATTACGTACTTCGTAAGAGTCCTTGCTTTTCAGTTGTTCTGTCTTATATTCCGCATATTCATACTGAAAAGAAGCTGTATACTTCAACCAGTCGGTAAATTTGAATGTCAAACGAGCAAATGTTCGATTGCTGAAATCACGGTTCTTAGTCTGGTTCATTTTTATTTCATCTAAAGGAGTAATATCCAGATTGTACAATCCGTTGTTATGCAGCAAATTCAAGTTGTACAAGCTATAACGTTCCTCTTCTGTATTGGTGTAATACGTACCGTCACCATTTACCAGCCCATTGTACGGCATATAAGTATACCCCGGTGAGAAAAGGTTAAATGACTGCGTAGTACCTTTCCCATAGTTCAAATATGTACCTACATCCAAGGTAAGCCAAGAAGTCATCTTCGTAGAATTCTGCAAATTGATGCCAATGGTTCTATTCTCTGAATACTTATCCTCCAGCTGATTGTTACGATAGGAAACAGACGCATTAAAAGTGTTCTTTTCGGTACCTTTACCGATATTCAGATTATATTGCTGTGAAAAAGGATTACGCTTACCGTATTTTTCTATATCCCGATAATACCGATAACCTTGTGAAGCCAAATTCGTCAGATTACTCTCCATCTGATCACGAGAGATGTGTCCCGCATAATAATTCAAGATATTCCGTATGCCAAGTGAAGAATAAGACATATTATCCAGCACCGTCTGGGCATAGCTTTGTACATTATCTCCACTCAAATGCGGATTCTGTCTGGCCCATTCACGCTCCAGCTCTACCATAGTAGAAGACCCGGCCAGATATTTGTCTGCATACGTGTCGTATGGCTGTACTGTAAGAGTAGCTGAGAAAGAAACGTTCAGTTCATCTTTCTTAGCCCGTTTGGTAGTAATCACCACTACTCCATTCGCTGCACGTGCTCCATAAATAGAAGTAGCTGCTGCATCCTTTAAAATAGTGATGCTTTCTATATCTTCCATATTCAAATCGGGCACACTCTCAATCCAGTTTCCATAACCGTCGTTCGTAGTCTTTTCCACAGGAAATCCGTCAATCACATACAACGGAGTAGTCAATCCATTCATGGACGTAACTCCACGAATCTTGCCATCACTGTATCCTGCCACACGTCCTTCGAGCATAGAACCCATATCGCTCAAACGCTGTGTTTCCAATTTCTTGGCATCTACTTTTGAAAATGCCCCTGTGGCACGCTCTTTTGAAATAGTCTGATAACCTGTCACTACTACCTCATCGAGCAGTTCTGTAGAAGGTTGAAGAGCAATGTAATAATCATTAGTTGCCGTCAGCTTAATGCGTTGAGATGTATATCCCAAATAAGAAGCCTCAATTTCCTTCGTGCCATACGGAAGTGTCAAAGTGAAATGCCCTTGTATATCCGTAATGACCGCTGCAATCGATCCTTTAGGGTCATCATTCACCTGTTTGACATGAGCTGCAGGAAGGGGTTCCTTGTTTTCATCTACTACAATGCCATGAATGGTACGGCTTCTCTGAGCATAAGCTGGAGAGACAGACAAGACCAGCATAGCACACAGTAGCAAAAATTCCATTTTGAGCCGAATGTCGTGCAATACGTTTTTTTCCATACTTACATCTTTTTTAGAGGTTATAGACTTATGTCCTCAGACATTTTTACGATTCTCTCATTGCAAAAATGTAAAAAAAGATATAACTTTAACAATAAAGGCGCATCCAAATTCGACAATTGTTACATTAGGATAACATTTTGTTATAAAAAGGCAGTATCATGCATTCTTATGCATAGACATTACCTTATTACGGTATTGTTTGGGAGGAACCCCTACCGTGTTCTGGAATATTTTGTAAAACGTACTCATTGAATTAAACCCTACTTCTGCCGCTACAGCCTTAAGGGGAAGATCTGTTTCTGGATCACTCAATAAGCGAATAGCTTCATTAATTCGATAATTATTGATATATTGAGTAAAATTCTGTTGAGTTTGTTCATTGATGACTTGTGACAAATAAGTCCGGTTAGTACCTAATAAATCAGCCACCCGTTCCTTCGTCAAAAAATTCTCTTTATACACCGCATCTTCCTGCATAAGCTTTTCCAGACGCTGAAACAATGAATTCTTCTTCTCATTTGTCAGTGAAGAAGCAGCGTATTTTTCACTCATTGGAGACGATGCAGAAACACTCTCCTGTTGTGCTCGCAGTGAAGTAATGACTTCTCTTAACTGCTGTTCTTTTCGAATAGCTTCCTGATGCTGACAAACGATACGGGTATACAACTGATTTTGCCGTTTATAACGATACCACAAAGCAAACACTACCAGCAAAATAATGACCAAAGTACCCATTAAAGCCTGCTCCTTCTTTTCCTTTTGCAGCAAAGCCAGCTTACCCTTTTTAATCTCATTTGCCTGATGCTCCGTATCATATTTAATACGAAGTTCACTCAAGACTTTTTCTTTATCCGTATTAAAAATACTATCAGTTTCCTGCTGAAGCTTACGTTGCCAGGCCAAAGCCTCCACATATTGACCCATATTCTCATAACAAGCCGATAAAGTGGTTATCACTTTATTACGATGAATTTCACAATTTTCCTCCTTAGTAAACGATAAAGCCTGAAAGAGCAAATCTATAGCTTCCTTGTTTCTCCCTTCTTCCGCCAGGGCTTTGGCATATTCATTCAACAACAATACCTTATAGGAGGTCTGATTAATATCATTTAAAGACAATCCCTTTTTATAATATTCTACGGCCTGCTCCCGATTGCCTTTTGCAAACTCAATCATCCCATAAATAGCATATACATTTCCTTGATTATAATATTCATTCTGCTTCATTATAAATTCAGCTTCTTGTATATAAGGTAAAGCCTTATCATATTCATGAAGCAAATAATACATATAAGAAGCATTTAACGCTCCTATAAAAATAAGGTAAGCAGAATTTAATTGATGCCCTAACTCATAAATCTGTAAAGAATAAGTAAGTCCAGTAGGATCATCTTTCAAATAATAGATACTGGAAATATTACCAAGCAAAATAGCTTCCAGTTCTTGATACTGACATCGATGCGTAGCTTCTATCCCTTCAAAAAAATAATGTAATGCTGAATAGTAATCCCTATGAATATTGCTGGCATAAAGTCCCATTCCATTATATATAGAACATAAAGCAGAATCGTTCTTCTCACTTTCGGCCAATAGTTTAGCTTGCCCAAGATGATTTATTGCAGTCGTATCTCCCAACATAATATATGCCTGCCCCAATCCAATATGTGCATAAAGAATACCAAACTTATAATCTTGCTTTTCATATCCTATCTTAAACAGTCTTTCCCCATATTCTATGGCTTTATGATAATCGGCCTTATGCAAATAAAGAAAACATAATTCTTTCAAGGCTCTCATATCTTCAGGATTGCGCTTCAATATCTGCTCCTGCTGCTGAATGGCAGGAAGAATCGTTTCTTGTGCAGGAATCCGAACTTGTATTCCAATAATCAAAAAAATAATTAGTATGTATTTTAGTTTCAAATTCATCCAGTTATTCTCTCTCCTAATATAACATTTTTATCACATAAAAATATATTTCAGCTCATTTTGACACCCTACAAATAATTATAAAATCTTTTTGCAGTATTTATCTCTCTGTTTTATTCCATGCAAACTTACAGAAAATCTTTCTTTTTATACCCATATCAGCAGAAAAAATCAAGGCAAATACCCCAATGACTCTTTTACACTTCCCTCTTGAGTTGGATATAAAAACATTTAAGGAACAGAAACAAACGACTTTACCATAAAGATTTTTATTGCAAAAAGAGGAAGTATTCTTTCATCCCCTTTATTTATGTCAAAAAAGAATGCATTTATGTTGGATTTTGTAAATATAAACCGTACTTTTGCTTGCGTAGCTAAAAGAACATTCAAAAAACTTATAAAATAAGATAACCATGAAAGAAATAGACTGGTCGAATCTGTCTTTCGGATACATGCGGACAGATTACAATGTACGTTGCTACTATCGCGACGGGAAATGGGGAGAACTCGAACTCTGTTCAGAAGAAACCTTGAACATTCACATGGCTGCCACTTGTCTGCACTACGGACAGGAAGCTTTCGAAGGACTGAAAGCTTATCGCGGAAAAGATGGTAAAATCCGTATCTTCCGTCCTGAAGCTAATGCAGAACGTCTGCAAAGCACTTGCCGGGGTATCCTGATGCCAGAACTTCCGACTGAAAAATTCTGTGAAGCTGTGAAGAAGGTAGTAAAGGCCAACGAACGCTTCATTCCTCCATACGAAAGTGGTGCTTCTCTTTACATCCGTCCGCTGCTGATTGGTACAGGTGCACAAGTAGGTGTACATCCTGCCAGCGAATACATGTTTGTAGTATTCGTTACTCCGGTAGGCCCGTACTTCAAAGGTGGATTTGCCACTAACCCATACGTAATTATCCGCCAGTACGACCGTGCGGCACCACTCGGAACTGGTACGTTTAAAGTAGGTGGTAACTACGCTGCCAGTCTCCGCGCCAATAAAATGGCACACGATGCAGGATACGCCAGCGAATTCTATCTGGATGCAAAAGAAAAGAAATACATCGACGAATGTGGTGCAGCCAACTTCTTTGGTATCAAGAACAATACCTATGTTACTCCGCTGTCTACCTCTATCCTGCCCTCTATCACCAACCGCAGCCTGATGCAGCTGGCTGAAGACATGGGAATGAAAGTAGAACGTCGTCCGATTCCGGAAGAAGAACTGACTACCTTCGAGGAAGCAGGAGCTTGCGGTACAGCAGCCGTAATCAGCCCTATCGGCCGCATTGACGACCTGGAGAACCAGAAGTCATACGTCATTGCAAAAGATGGAAAACCAGGCCCTATTAGCGAGAAACTATATCACAAGTTGCGTGGTATCCAGTACGGCGACGAAGCTGATCCATACGGATGGGTAACTGTATTAGACTAATAATTATCCTTTTTACCATAAAAAAGTCCGAAGCAAAACACGTTTCGGACTTTTTTTATAATATACAACTTCTGACATAGACTATCTCTTCTCAAACGAACGGAAAAAGCGCAATAGCTCTCCATTCGCCCGATTATCGATTTCCGTCTCTCGCATCTCTTCAAACAAATTTAGGGTAGCAGGGCATTCCCCACAAATATCAATACCTATGACCTGCTCTTGCCGAAATACAACGGCCAACAACTGTTCCAGCTCTGATAAAGTCAGTGAGCCTTGATCCCAGTTGGTTATCGCAGAAGAAGGGTCCAGCACATCCTTGTCGATAGAAATATAGACAGGTTCACTCACATGCTCAGAGGCAAACGCTTTCCAGCCTGCTTCCTGATCCAAAGACGATTCACTATAAAAATGAATACGATCGCCATATTCCTTTGGGACTTCCTGCAGCAAACGGTCTGAAGCACCGGCTATAATTACCTTCTTACAATTCGCATTCGTATCGAGCACATCTTTTACCCAACTTCCGCACGACAAGATATGTTCAAACAAAGGAGGCTGCATGTCAGGATGATGATCAAACACCAGTAAAGCAAATGGAGTAGTCAGCTTGTCAGTCCAGAATTTCGTCACATAATGATAATTTCCTGAATCTATAAAATGAATTCCCTGCGGAGGATAATCCACCATCATGCGCTGTAAGGCAGAAGCGCCTTCTTCATCACAATAGCATTCAGTTCCATTCAAATGCTGGCAGTCCAACCACACAAACTGACGATTCCGGGCAAAAGGCTCATAATTGTACACGCCTGTAAAATTCATCACGACCACCGGTTTCGAATTCCGGCTAAATACTGCTTGAGATTGATGATTCATATACTTTCCTCCCACTCTTCAAAATACGCCTTAAAAACGAGAAAAAAAGACTGACATCGGAAAGTCTTTCCCATTGTCTATAGGGCTATAAACGGACAAAAGCTGCAACTTATTCAGTTACAGCTTTTTATCTCGGCACGGGAAGAGAGGCTCGAACTCCCGACACTCGGTTTTGGAGACCGATGCTCTACCAACTGAGCTATTCCCGTGTTTGCGGTTGCAAAAGTAGTACAATTTTTGGAAACTGCAAGGGATTTCGAAAAATATTTTTCCAGAATCCCTCTACAGTAAAGATAAGTCATTGAACATCTGACGATAATACGCCGCTTTTTTTTCAAGCTTTAAAGGGTAAGCCCGACTGGAAGACGGCATCCGATAGAGGGTCAGCTCCCGATCTCTGAAATGAAACGTACTTCCCCCTCCCACTGGCGGCTCTTTTGCTTCCATCTGTTCGCAAAACACATCCGTCGCTTTCTGACCGGTAGTCACCACCGCCCGACAGGAAGGAAGCTGCTGAAGAAGCAGACCGATATCCGTGGGCGAAACCACCTCTAAAAACTTATCGGATGCATTATCCTGCAACCTGCGCACGCACGAAGCCGTATCATACAGAGCAATTCCTTTTTCTCGCAGAAAAGCAATGATACGCTCTTTATCAAATATCTTTTCAGGACTGAGAAAATAATCCTTGTCATCAAAGAAAATGAAGCCGAAAATACGCCACATATCATTCTGCAGGTTGGGATAGAAAAAATCCATACTCCAGCGTTTCTTCTGCGGAGGAAAACTACCCAACATCAGCAAGACTGCATTCTCCGGAAGAAAAGGCTCCAACGGATGATGCTCCACTCCTGCAAGCAAATGTTCGTCCAACGTCATGCTTTTGGTTTAGGTTCCTTCTTAGCCAGCAATACGATGTTATAGACATACTCCGTCATCCAGCTTTCAGAATAGCCTAATGCATGCTGATACTGACGAATGTTTCCGCAAGTCTTACGTACACCATCATCCTTCCAGTCTACTTTTGTCAGAATGTTGTGTACGGCTTTTTCTGTCATGTTACGAAGCATCTTCTTAAATACACCCGGCATACGGAACTTCCATTGCATCAGGTTACCGATAACCATCATCAAATCCTGGCTAAATCCCTGGAACATGAAAAGATAATTCTTTATATCGTTCACATTGCGGCAGTTGCGCTTGATAGAAGCATCAATCTCCTTGAAGAAAGTTTCAGGCAGACCATAAATATCCATCAGCATCTTGCGGCAACGTGTACGCTCTGCGATACCAAGTTTGTTATTCTGCGTAGGAACCTTCAATGTACGTTTAAATACAGCCAAATCCGGCAGAAAGTTAATGTTACTGATACCCAGCTGAGCAGCCATTACTGCCTGATAGTACACACGAATCAGCGTCATGAAATCTTCCATTCCGCCCACACGTACCGTTTCATCAGCACCTTCTGCTGTTTTCTTGCCTAATAGTTTTGAAAATATACTCATACTTGTACTTTTTATTGTTTTTTGATTTGCAAAGATACAAAAATAGTTACCAACATTCTAAATCCTGCTCAATATCTTTCATCTGCTCTTTGTGAAAGACTGGACTTTTGATGCCTTTCCGCTTCTGTGCCAAGTAATCATCGAGCAAGCGAAAAGCATATTTGCCAAGCAAGGATATTGCTATCAGGTTGCAAATGGACATTAAAGCCATAGTAACATCAGCCAAGTTCCATACTAGATTCAGACTTGCCAATGAGCCAAACAAAACCATCCCCCCAACCAACATACGGTATAAAACTACCGGCCACTGACGAGAGGTGAAAAAGCGGATATTAGCTTCTCCGTAATAATAGTTTCCTAAAATGCTGCTATAAGCGAAAAAAAGAGTAGCAATGGCCACGTAGATGCATCCAATATTACCAACCTCACTGGTCAGCGCCGCTTGGGTCAACTGAATACCATCCAGACCACTGCCAACATAATCCTCACCAAACAAAATGATAAAAGCTGTACAGGAACAAATAAGCAGAGTATCTGTAAACACTCCCAGTGCCTGAATAAATCCTTGTTTAGCGGGATGGGTTACATGAGCCGTTGCCGCAGCATTGGGGGCAGATCCCATACCAGCCTCATTGCTGAAAAGTCCCCGTTTAATCCCTTGCATCAGAGCCGTTCCTATTCCGCCACCAACGGCCTGATGCCAGCCAAAAGCATTACCGACAATTTGTTCAACAACTGCTGGAATACGGTCAATATTAGCCAATACAACAAACAAAGCCAATGCAATATAACCGACAGCCATGACAGGAACAATGACACTACTGATGGCAGCAATACGATGTACACCTCCAAAAATAATGACAAGGGTTAATACCGAAATGACAATTCCTGAGTTCAAAGGCTCTATAGAAAAAGCACTTTGCAAGGCAGCACTCATGGTATTACTTTGCACCGAATTGAATGCAAGACCAAACGTGACCGTAATCAGTACCGCAAAAAGTACTCCCATCCAACGTTTCTTCAATCCACGCTCCATGTAATAGGCAGGGCCTCCGACATAGGAATGTTTTCCTTTGACTTTAAAAAGCTGGGCTAACGTAGATTCCACAAAGGCACTGCTGGAACCCAGCAGCGCAATAATCCACATCCAGAAAATCGCTCCTGGTCCACCTACCGTAAGGGCCGTTGCCACACCAGCCAGATTGCCGGTTCCAACACGGCTTGCCAGCGAAATGGTAAAAGCCTGAAAAGAAGAGATATGTTTCTCGTGTCCGTTTATCTTAGCAGTCGAATCACCCAGTAACCGGATCATCTCACCCAACATACGGAACTGTACGAAACGAGTCTTAACACTAAACCAGATGGCGCATCCCAACAACATGATTATCAGGATATAAGTCCACAAGACATAGTTGACTTCATTTATGATATTCGTGAATAGCTCCATGAAATTTATTAATCAGATTTGAGTTTAAAATAAAATGTATGCTCTCTGAATACCGGTTCCACCAAGTCAAAACGAATAAAATCTGCCAGCAAGCCAATCACCAGCTTCCGCGGAAGCCCTGAAAGCCTGACACACTTATTCAACGTCAATTCGCCGTGCTGCCCCACCAGGTTTAATATAGACTGCTCTTTCTCTGTATAAGTCACTACCACTTCTTTTTTATTGTGAAACCACACGTTCAAGTGGACCGGAGTGGCCAAGATTGTTTCATCTTTAATGCGCAAGTAAGCCTTGGGCCGATTGTCTTCATCGAGGGCATAGACAGGCTTCTCCTTGCTTTCGGGAACATAAACCTCCAGCACATCTTTACCTTCCACCTTATATAATCGGTTATCAAGTTGTAGGGAAGGCTTACAATACATTGTAGCTGCAGCTTCTATCATGTAAAGCTCCTCTTCCGAACGTATTCCTGCTATTTTTCCGTTATCTTTTACTCCTATAAGCAACCTTCCCCCTCCGGTATTAGCAAAAGCCGACAAGCTCTTCGCTATTTTCCGGGCATCGGAAATGGCAAACTTGAAATCCTGATGCACATGTTCACCTTCAGTAATGAGTTGTTGTATATAATCCGCGTCTGTAGTCTGTTTCATTACCGGAACAACTCAATCACAATGTTTATGCGTCATGATGTCGAGCACCAGCTTGTCGGTCTCGTTCATGCCTTCAGAACCGATTTTCGTCAGATTACGGATACTGAAATCCACATTGTCTTCAATAATACCTTCTACTGAAGTCACACACTTTCCTTCCATGGCCAGGATGGCAGAGAACACAGCGGTAGATACCCCACTGGTCAATTTCAAAGCACAGCTTGGCTTGGCCCCGTCGCAAATCATACCTGTCAGATTAGCAATCATGTTCTGCACGGCATAAGCTACCTGCTTATACTCCCCTCCCATCAGGTAAGTAATTCCGCAACTGCTTCCTGTTGCTGCCACGACACAACCGCACAAAGCCGACAGACGTCCCAGATTCTGCTTGATGTAGATAGCTGTCAGATGACTAAGCACCAAGGCACGAATCAGTTCTTCTTCTGTCTTATGATTCTCTTCCGCAAAAACAACAACCGGAAGCGTAGCAGCAATTCCCTGGTTTCCGCTACCGGAATTACTCATCACCGGAATCATGGCTCCTGCCATACGGGCATCGCATGCAGCAGATGTGTACGAAAGGATATGTGTGAATGTATTGCTTCCCATGATACTCTGTTCGCTGCGGCTACCCTGCAAGGTTTTTCCCAGTTCATGCCCGTAATTTCCTTTAAACGAACGTTCCGCCGCCTGTAAGTTCAGGCGTTTGGCCTCCAGAATAAAGCGAATCTCATCCAGCGGAGTTGTAGTAGCAAAGTCGTACACCTTGCTCAGGTTCAATTCCACTTCTTCTGTATCTGCTTCAGCTCCCGCCTTGGTTCTATGATCGAACAAAACCTGACCGTTTCGCTCTGCATACACAAAGTTTGTATGCCCTCCGCTGATGATAGCAGTAGCCTCATCTCCATCGGCCGAACAAACCACCTCAATATACAGTTTCTCTTCGATACCGTCCTTCAGTTCTATCTTAATGCCTTGACCGGCTATCATCTGTTTTCCTTCTTCCACACTCTCGGGAGTAATGTCTTTCAGAACTTCCAGTCCATATTCCGATTTACCCTTCAAGGCCCCCAGTGCAATGGCAATTGGCAAACCAATCATGCCCGTACCGGGAATACCTACTCCCATGGCATTTTTCAAGATGTTAGCACTCAGACGTGCGGTAATCGTTTCCGGACACTTCCCCAATACTTCCGTAGCCTTGGCCACGCAAAGAGCCACAGCCACCGGTTCCGTACAACCGATGGCTGGGACCACCTCCCGCTGAATGAGTGCGATGATACGCTCTCTTTCTGCTTGTGCAATCATACTGATTATTTTTTATAGTTCTTCAATCCTGTTTGCAGGAATTCCACATATTTCTGAATATCCTCATCGTACGAATAAGACTTATTCAACGGCATTCCTTCGTTGTCGAGCAACACATAGAAAGGCTGTGCGTTAGCTCCGAACTTGGAGCGCTGCAAGTAGCTCCACTTATCGCCCACCGTACGCAATGTACGTTCCGTACCGTTTTCCATCACCTTCACCGGTTCTGGCAATTTGGTCTTTTCATCCACATACAGCGTAATCAGCACGTAGTCCTCGTTCAACAGTTTGCTTACTGTAGGATCTGTCCATACAGCCAGTTCCATCTTACGGCAGTTCACACAACCATAGCCTGTGAAGTCAATCATCACCGGTTTTCCCTGCTGACGGGCATATTCCATTCCGGCATCAAAGTCATTGAACTTCGCATGCACTTCATTCTTATATAAATTGAAATCCTGTGTCTGCATAGGAGGAGCAAAAGCGCTCACAGCCTTCAACGGAGCACCCCACAAGCCCGGTACCATATATACGGCAAACGCCAGAGAAGCAAGTGCCATAAAGAAACGGGGCACACTTACCTTTGTGTCGTCATCATCGTGCGGGAATTTGATTTTTCCCAGCAGATACATACCCAGCAACGCAAAAATCACAATCCACAATGCCAAGAAGGTTTCACGATCCAACAGACGCCAGCCGTAAGCCAAATCGGCTACAGAAAGGAACTTCAATGCAAATGCCAGTTCCAGGAATCCCAGTGTCACTTTAATGACATTCATCCAGCCTCCCGATTTCGGCATGGACTTCAGCCATGACGGGAAGAGTGCAAACAGGGTGAACGGCAAAGCCAACGCAATGGCAAATCCCAGCATTCCGATGGCCGGTGCCACGATACTTTCAGAAGTAGATACTTCCACCAGCAAGAAACCGATAATCGGACCGGTGCAAGAGAAAGAAACCAGTGACAGCGTGAAAGCCATCAGGAAAATACTCAACAATCCGGTAGTCTGTTCTGCCTTGCTGTCTACCGCATTGCTCCACTTCGACGGAAGGGTAATTTCAAATGCTCCAAAGAAAGAAGCGGCAAAAACCACCAGCATCAGGAAGAACAAGATATTAAATACCGCACTCGTAGACAAGTCATTCAAGGCACTGGCACCGAAAATCAATGTAATGGCCAAACCCAAAGTGACATAAATCACTACAATAGAAGCGCCATACGTCCAGGCATCCCGAATACCCTTTCGTTTATCCTTGGTACGTTTCAGAAAGAAACTTACCGTCATCGGAATAATCGGCCATACACAAGGAGTAAACAATGCCAGCAGTCCGCCTACAAATCCGGCAAAAAAGATATAAATCCATGAATGAGACTCATTGTTCACGTTTTCACCGAATGAGCTTAATTCCTTAATAACCGGTTTCCAGTAGTCAGCAGCTTCGCCCGCAGCCGTATCTTCACCAATGCAAAGCGGAACCAAATCCACCGATGCCGTATCTGCTAACATCAGGTTCTCTGTCGTTGCGACTGCTTCTTCCGCTGTTTGCTTTCCAGCAGCTTCCCCTTTGAAAGAAAACTCTACATTAGTAGGAGGCAAACAGTTTTCGTCATTACAAGCACCATACTGCAGATAACCGCTCACTTCATATTTTCCACCTTTCAACTTGATTTTCTGCACAAAGGTAGCCGTGCCTTCAAAAAAACGGACTTGCATGCCGAATATCGGATCCATCTTGTCTATTTCTTTTCCGGCAGGTTTCAATTTTCCTACTATCTCCGCCCCCTCAAGCTTATCCGTATTGAACGTAGCTGAAATAGGACCTCCTTCAGGCAGGTCAGTAGAATATACATGCCATCCCTTTTCCATTTTTCCGGTAAATACAATTTCCACCTCATCGGCAGAAACCGATTTCCATTCAGTCTTAAACTTTACCGGTTCCTGTATCTGAGCTAATACCGGCAAGCATAAAATGGCCATGAAAAGCCAGCTAAGTAGAATCTTCTTACTCATAAATATACCTTAGATGATGTAATAAAACTATATTCTGTAAAAAAAGCAGGGCAAAGATAATCATTTTTCTTTCTATAATGTAGGACGCTTTACGATTCACGAACGTTTTTTATTTTTAATACGACAATTTCTAATTTCGGAATTTTCCTCTTTTGGTTAATCATAGAGTGTCCAAATAATTTTTTCCTCTTTTGTTTGCAAAATAAAAAATAATCCCTACCTTTGCACCGCCTTTGAAAAACAAGGCAACTCTCAAAAGAGTTTTGGAGAGGTGGCAGAGTGGTCGATTGCGGCGGTCTTGAAAACCGTTGTACCGCGAGGTACCCGGGGTTCGAATCCCTGTCTCTCCGCAAGATACTGAAAATCAGTAAATTTAAAAGGTTACACCCAGTTTTACACATCACAATGTAAAACTGGGTGTTTTATTTTTCATATACTCTTACCATTTGCACGATTCAGAAACAAATCGTATCTTTGAACCAGAGTTTTAATCAAGCAAATACCTTGTATTTACCTCAAATTATCAATATCATGAAAATGAATCATTATGTAAAATGCGTAACCGCCGGCATTGTGTGTTCACTGATGTACGGTAATGTATGCGCGCAAGACACATTCGATCTGTCTTCCCAACGCTCGGAGAAACAAGATGTACAAGCTGTTCCCGGAAAAAAAGTAGACCACAAAGGACTTATCCTGAATCCGCAACCTCATCAGATAGTGACGATGGCCGGAAAAACGTGCGACATTTCGCAGGGAGTCAGCCTGAAAGACAAGCAGCAAAAATTTTCAGCTTACCTTGATTTCCTTTCCCAACACAAGAAAGGAACGCGGCTGACCATTGACTTCGGAGCGAAAGCGGCCAGGAAAGCCCACGTGAAAGAAGTATCCGGTGCATATGCCCTCGCCGTCAATGAGAAAGGAATCACCATCACGGGATTCGACGAACGCGGTGCTTTCTACGGCATACAAACCTTGAAGCAACTGGTGGAAAGCCCGGTTTCTTCCGGCGGTGCTCTCCCCTTTGTAGAAATAAACGATTATCCCGACCTGCCTAACCGTGGAGTAGTGGAAGGCTTCTACGGCACTCCGTGGTCGCACGAGGTACGTCTGTCGCTCATTGATTTCTACGGAAAGTTCAAGATGAATTCTTATTTATATGGTCCTAAAGACGACCCTTATCACAGCTGTCCGAACTGGCGATTGCCTTATCCGGAGAAAGAGGCACAACACATCAAGGAACTGGTGGATGCCTGCAACCGCAACTACGTGGATTTTGTATGGGCCATCCATCCGGGACAGGACATCAAGTGGAACGAGGAAGATTATCAGAACCTGATTAATAAGTTCAACTGGATGTACGACTTAGGTGTACGTCATTTTGCCATCTTCTTTGACGATATTTCCGGAGAGGGTACCAACCCGCTGAAGCAGACAGAACTGCTCAACCGATTGACTGAAGAGTTTGTGAAGGTGAAAGGCGATGTTTCTCCGCTTACGGTCTGCCCTACCGATTACTCCAAACTTTGGGCGAACCCGACCGAGAAAGGTAGTCTGGCCATCTACGGAAAAACGCTTAATCCTGAAATCAAGGTGTTCTGGACGGGCGACGTGGTGTGCAGCGACCTGACACCCGAAACACTCGATTTCATCAACTCGCGTATCAAGCGTCCAGCTTACTACTGGTGGAACTATCCGGTGACCGACTACATCCGCAACTTCCTGCTTCAAGGTCCGGTGTACGGACTGGACACCAGTCTCACGGCTAATGAAACCTGCGGTATCGTGAGCAACCCGATGGAACATGGGGAAGCCTCCAAGCTGGCTTTATACGGAGTGGCCGATTATACCTGGAACATTGCCAACTACAATGCCATCGACAACTGGGAACGCGGACTGGCAGAGCTGGTTCCGGAAGCAACCGATGCCTACCGCACCTTTGCCATCCATTCCAGTGATACCGAAAACGGATACCGCCGGGATGAGTCGTGGGAAACCCAGACTTTCCGCCTGGCTGACTGGACAGACGAAGCGGCTAACGCACTGGAAGAGGAATTCAAGAAAGTAGAAAGTGCACCGGCACGTCTGGAAAGCAGTTGCAAGAACGCGGCCCTGATTAACGAACTCCGCCCCTGGCTGACAGAGTTCGGTAAATTAGGTACACGCGGCAAGCAGGCCATCGAACTGGCACGAATCTACCGTTCAGGCAAAGACGACGCACTGTTCTGGGAAAAATACATACAGAACATCATGACTCCCGAAGACCGGAAAAACTACGAAGCCCACAAATCGGGCACGCTGAAACTACAGCCGTTCTACGAAAATGCCATGGACGACATGGCGCACGGATACCTGAAAAAACTGTCAGGCAAGGTACCGACTGACTACAGAGGTATCGGTTCTTTCAGCAGTGCGCATACCGTACAAACCAAGCTGATGTTCGACAATGATTCTACTACCTTCTATACCTCGGGAATTGCTCAGAAAGCAAACGATTGGATTGGTGTAGACCTGCGCGACGTGCGTGACGTGACAGAAATTTCGATTCTTCAGGGAAGAAATTCCAAGGATGATGTGGACTATTTCGACCATGCCATCGTGGAATGCTCGGCAGATGGAAGAACCTGGAAGGCACTGACCGGAGAACTCGATAAGCAATACATCATCCACTGGCAGGGAGCTCCGGAAAAAGCACGCTACGTACGCCTGAAACGACTGGATTCCAAACGCACCAACTATGCGTCTGTCCGTTCGTTCGACGTCAACCCGCTGCGTCCGGAAAACATGGGATTTTCACTTGAAGCGGACAGTCTGGACAAGGCTATCTATGCTTTCGACAACAACCTGGCGACTTCTTACAAGAGCACTAAGGCACTGACTTTCGGAGTAAAGGAAAATGTCAAGGCATATACCTTGCTCATGAATCGCCCGTCTGCCCCGTTGAAGTGCATCCAGCTGGACAAGAAAGGTAAAGTCGTATCAGAAACCATGATTGAAACTCCTTTTGCAAGAATCGAACTGGCCAACAAGAACGTAGCTAAGATTCGCCTGGAGGGAGTTGCGGAAGTATTTGAAATTGTGGCAATTGACTAATTTGAAAACATACATAAAAAAACGCCTTTACGTTTCTTCCAAAACGCTTTGACGTTTGAAACCAAACGCAAGGACGTTTTAGGGAAAACGCAAAGGCGTTTAAAAGCAAACGCAAGGACATTTTGAATGAAACGTCCTTGCGTTTTTTATGCCTTATTTTATTACCCGGAAATATTCCGGTTTACGGGGTTTTGCCGGAGCCGACTCTCCGTCAGGATAACCCAAAGAAAGGGCACCGATTCCCATCAAGCCTTCCGGAAGACCCCACTCTTCCATCAGTTGCTTGCCTTCTTCCGTAGCAAACATTTCCCGTTCGCGGTGAATCCAGCAGCTGCCCAATCCTAAAGCATGAGCGGCCAGCATCATATTCTCCAGTACGCAACTTCCGTCCTGCACCGGATTGTTGGCCAGCGAGGGCGCAAACACCAACACGTAGGTAGGCGCATCGTAATAAGGATTCGAAGTCACTCCCATAATCTCGGCATTCATTTTTGCCAACCGGGCAAGCACTTCCTTCTTCTGCACTGCCACAATGTAGGGCGACTGCATACCGCGTGAAGTCGGTGCGTAAGTACCGGCTTCAAGTACGGCTTTCAACTCTTCATCCGTAATCTGCTCCGATTTATACTTGCGGCAGCTACGGCGTGTTTCAATTACTTTCAAAAAATCATTTTCCATATTGTCACTCTTATTTTATTCTTAATATTACATTCCTTTTTTACGCTCTTCCCTACCGCCGTTTTTTGGACAACAGGGTTTGTACAATAGTCTGCATGAGGTAAGTGCGAACGTCTGTATTCTCCACACATTCCAAAGGGAATCCCAACACAAAAGTACGATAATCTTCTCCACGATAAACCGTACCGCTACCGTAATTTCCATTAGTATAGGCAAACGCAGAGTAAGCTCCTTCCACTGGCATCACACACTCCATGGACGGAACAGCGTAAATGCTTTCATTGGCTCCGCCCTGAATACGGAAGCTTGTACCGGCTCCCTTCACCGGAGCGGAAGAAAGGTTACTGAAACGACCTCCGTACGTACATTTCAACACATTCTTGCCGAAATCGTCTTTCGGCAAATTCGCTCCCCATTTCGAACCACTGACCAGCAAACGGCCTCCCTGACGGCAATAACCGGCCAGTGCTTCTCGCATGGAAGCAGAAAAGGTCTTGGCATCGGCACCACAGATCACATCGACCATGTCATAGTGAGTCAAATCGGTACTTCCACTTTCCAGGGTTTCATCGCTGCATGACACGAACGAATAGCGTCCGGCACGCTGAATGGCCTTGCCATGTACGAATACATAATCACGGGTATTGCCTGCAATCAGTCTTCCTTCCAAGACATCATCACTTACTCCCAGTCCGTCACCCGTTTCCAGTCCAGCTTTGTCGCGGTTGAATCCTTGCTGGTATCCGCAATAAGCAGGTGTCTGTCCGTCGGGAATTCCCGGATTGGCCTTCAGGTCGAACCCTTGCAACAGAGCAGAGTTGACTTCTGCCGGTCCCGATGTGGCATCGAATCCGTTGACGATAAGCAGGGTACCTTTGCTTCTCTTGGCTTTATAGGCAGACAGAATCTCGGAAGGGAAACTCTCTCCTCCCCGGTTGACTGCCGTCACCTTGAAGCTGTAGACCAATCCCGGCTCCACTTTCACCGTATATTCCGGCTTGCGCACATATACCCCGTTATCGAATCCGCCGTAACCGATACGTGTATAAACGATGTATCCCTGCGGCTTAGCAGTGGGTTCCATCACATCCTCCACCGGATTCCAGTTCAGCGTAAAGGTATTTTTCTTCTTACCTTCACGGATGGCAAAGTGATTCACCGGAAGCGGCTGCACCACATAGTCCGTACCGTGCATGGTAGAAAGATACTTCAGCACAGACTTATACACGGAGCGTCCCACCGTAAACTTGAAATCCGGATTATGTCCCCACTTCATATCGGCAAAATTCTGGTGTGAGAGCAGTTCCAGAATCATGGAAGGCACAGCCGGCAGACGTGTCTCGCTGTAATTCCGGTTCCACATGCTTCTTCTGGCCCACTGCACGCCAAAACGGGAAGAGATGTCACGCTGTAGTCCGGTCAGCACCATGTCGGCCAGGTCGCGCGAAGCGTAACGCGAAATTCCACAATTCAGCTTTCCGTCATTGAAACCGGTGGTATAAATCCCCAGCGAGCCCACCAGTTCATCGTCGGTATGGAATCCGGCATCACTGTGCAGACCTAATGTCATTTCAAACGGTACCTTCAGTCCCTCTTCCGACGGATTATACACAGAACCTCCGCTCAGGTAGTTTACCGTCAGCGAACGGGCGTTGATGTCGTCCGTATAATCATTCTTTCCTTCGCTCTTGCTGTACACCGGATAGGGCATTCCGGCCCATTGTGCCCAGTAGCGCGCCCCTTCCAGGTAACGGGGTACTCCGCTCACCTGTCCGCCCCGCACAATATTTCCCATGCCGCCTCCAAAGCGGACGGCATCGGCACAGACCACGCCTTTCCGGGAACTTTCGTTGCTCAGCACCACCATGCCGTAGTCATTCCGTCCCTTGTCGAACTCAAAGGTACCCAGATAGACCCAGGTCCCCCCACCCATCTGCTGGTTGACCTTGAATTCCGTCACACCGCCGTTATGGAAGACCAGGTACTTGGCATCCGACACGCTTTCCGGCAAAGTCTGGTAACTTACGTAGACGGCATATCTGCCCTTTTCCGGAATATCGGGAATCCACTCGGCAAATGCTTTTTCCGGCTTGTCCTGCGTAGGGATAAACCGGGCGGTACCGTCCGTGAAAGGGTTGTAATTGTCGGGATACTGCCGGTATTTTTGGGCAAAACCCGGTTTATCGGTATCTTGCCAGCGGTATTTTTTATCTTCCACTTCCAGATAATGGCTGCCTTTTGTGCAAGTATTGTTGTCCACAATCACTTCATGACGCTGCCAGTCGCGCTCACGTGGCGTAAAGACCACAGCCCCGGCATTCTCCAGCATCGGAATCAGATAAGGCACCACGAACGACTGCGTAAACAGGTCTTCCGTAGTACAAAACAGTCTGGGCCGCTGCCAGCGCCACTCATTCCGCTCGTTCCGGTACACCTTTCCATGGCTTTGCCACAAGGCTATATGCCGTCCCTCCAGTCCCCGGCTGATTTCATACGGACGTGACACATTCGTCACCCACGGATTTCCCTTCGCCTCCAGCTTGCCATACAGACGCGTCTTGTCCTGTTTCTTGCGATACGCATTGGGCACCAGGTCTTCAATGAGCTTACCGTCAGCATACATCTGCAAGGTATAATAATTCACCGGTCCCGGTAGCGACTGCTTCAACAAACGGTAGATAGCCGACACGTTTTCTTCCGTAAACGGCTGATAGCCAAAAGCCGGATTGGCATACACACGCAATACCTTCTTCTCATGCTCCACCTCAAAACGTTCCAGCTTGCACTTACCGATACGGGCATACGAAGTCTCATAACTGGTAAAAAAATCTTTCAGACGTTGCTCTGTGGTCTGTTCCAGACTTTGTCCGGACACCGCCCCTGCCAGGCAAAGAAAGCCTGACAGCAAAATAGCAAATTTATTCATATACATTTTATAGGGTTGCCACAAAGGTACAAAATATCACAGATTCTTGTTCATCCAAATAAAAAAAGCCGTCCGGCATCTTTTGGATACCGGACGGCCAATGCATTTATTTTCGACTGACTTTTATCAGTTGTTTTCCGGACGAAGTTTACGTACGGTTACTGCAGTCTGCCACATTTCGCTTTCACGCAATGCTTTCAATTCTGCATTCAGTTTTTCACGATAATCAGGCTGAGAGTTGCTGTCGATAGAAATCTGTGCTTCGTTTCCTGACTTCACGCTCTGATACAATTTCTGTACAACCGGTTTGATAGCATCGTGGAACGGGCCCATCCAGTCAAGTGCACCGCGCTGTGCAGTAGTAGAGCAGTTAGCATACATCCAGTCCATACCGTTCTTAGCAAACAGCGGCATCAATGACTGAGTCAGCTCTTCAACTGTTTCATTGAATGC